>Ga0160183_109147_pt1 | contig 113471 bp, 110 predicted proteins | sample met14sb_FD_108562 | JGI IMG/M metagenome (GOLD analysis project Ga0160183, IMG submission 108562) | Synthetic bacterial communities of pure cultures from sediment of Lake Washington, USA, under high oxygen condition - MT... | ecosystem: Engineered > Modeled > Simulated communities (microbial......
AAAAAATCGGCGATCTAACCAAACCCGGTCAGCAACTATTAGTCGCCAAAGGCGGATTCCACGGCCTCGGCAACACCCGCTTCAAAAGCAGCGTCAATCGCGCGCCCCAACAAACCAGCAAAGGCTCTGCAGGCGAGCACCGGATGTTGCGCCTGGAATTAATGGTCATCGCCGATGTTGGCTTGCTAGGCATGCCCAATGCCGGCAAATCCAGCCTGATTCGCACGGTCTCTTCCGCACGCCCCAAAGTCGCGGACTACCCATTCACAACCTTACACCCCAACCTGGGCGTCGTGCGTGTCGATGATTTACGCAGCTTCGTCATCGCCGATATCCCCGGCGTCATCGAAGGCGCTGCAGAAGGTGCAGGCCTTGGCTTGCAGTTTTTAAAACATCTATCCAGAACCGGCTTGTTGTTACACATCGTCGACATCGCCCCCTACGAAAGCGACGAAACGCCAGTGAGCGCTGCGCGCAAAATCATCCACGAAGTGGAAAAATGGAGCGATGACCTGTCCAGCAAGCCACGCTGGCTGGTATTGAATAAGATCGACAATGTGCCTGACGACGAAGTCGAGCAACATTGCCAAGCCATCGTCGAAGAACTTGATTGGACCGGTCCGGTATTCCTGATTTCCGCCTTAAAAAATCAAGGCACGCAGGCACTGATGTACGCCATCATGGACTTTCTCGACCAACAAAAGGCCGAGCAGGATCAGCAAGCACAGGAGCGCGCCATGAGCCGTTCTGAGTTTTCGCAAGCCCAGCGCATTGTCGTCAAAATCGGCAGCTCACTGCTAACCGACGGCGGGCGCGGCCTCAATAAACAGGCCATCGCCGGCTGGGTCGCGCAAATGGCCGCCCTCAAACGCCAAGGCGTCGACGTGGTATTGGTATCGTCCGGCTCCGTTGCGGAAGGCATGTCCCGCTTAAAGCTAAAAACCCGCCCGAAAACTCTGCATGAATTGCAAGCCGCCGCATCAGTAGGGCAAATGGGCTTGGTCAGACGCTTTGAAGATGAATTTCAAATACACGGTCTGCTGGCCGCTCAAGTATTGCTGACCCATGACGACCTTTCAGACCGCCAGCGTTACCTGAATGCCCGCAGCACTTTACTCACGCTGCTGGATTTCGGTGTCGTGCCGGTCATCAATGAGAACGATGCCGTCGCTACCGAAGAAATCCGCTTCGGCGACAACGATACCTTGGGCGCGCTGGTTGCCAATTTGGTAGAAGCCGATTTGCTGATCATTCTTACCGACCAAACCGGCTTATTCGACGCCAACCCTAGCCTGAACCCAAACGCTCGGCTGATTTCCAGCATTAGCGTCAACGAAAACCTGCTTGACGAAGTTGCCGGCGGCAGCATCAGCGGCCTGGGACGTGGCGGCATGTACACCAAAGTCCGGGCCGCCAGACTGGCCGCGCGCTCTGGAGCAGCGACAGTGATCGTATCCGGCAAAATTGACAACGTCATCCACGCGGTATTCGACGGCAATGATTTAGGTACTTATTTAATACCCAACATTGCACCACTGGTGGCGCGCAAACAATGGCTGGCAGGGCAATTGCAACTGAAAGGCCGTGTGGTATTGGACGATGGCGCGGTAAAAATCCTGAAAGATGCCGGCAAAAGCCTGCTGGCAGTCGGCGTAAAGGCCGTACACGGTTCGTTTAAACGTGGCGACCTGGTGTCTTGCCTGGATTTACAAGGCAACGAAATCGCCCGCGGCTTAATCAATTACGGCGCGGACGACACCAATAAAATCGCCGGCAAACCCAGCAGCGAATTCGAAACCTTGCTGGGCTACGCCGACGAAGACGAACTTATCCATCGAGATAATTTAGTGTTGGTCTGAAACCAGGCGACTTAGCTGCTCGCCAAGTCGCCTGCCATCAAACTCAAGTATTCTGGATAACAATATTCGGAAACCGGCCGCTGTAATCCCGCGCGCGCATCGCCAACTTGGCGGCCATTTTCCGGGCAATCGCTTTGTAGATTTGCGCCGGCCGGCCATCCGGATCGGCCACCACTGTAGGCCTGCCGCTATCGGCGTACTCGCGAATCCGTATATCCAACGGCAAAGACCCCAGCAAATCCAGCTTATTCTTGACCGCCATCGCCACGCCACCACCTTGGCCGAAAATCGCTTCTTCATGCCCGCAATTACTGCAAATATGCACACTCATATTCTCCACTAGCCCCAATATCGGCACGTTGACCTTTTCGAACATCCCCAAGCCGCGTTGTGCATCGATTAGCGCAATATCCTGTGGCGTGGTCACGATCACCGCGCCGCTGACCGGAATCTGTTGCGCCAGCGTTAGCTGAATATCGCCGGTACCGGGCGGCAGATCGATAATCAGATAATCCACATCCTGCCATTGCGTTTGATTCAACAATTGTTGCAATGCCCCGGTAACCATCGGGCCACGCCAGATCATAGGCTGGTCCGGGTCAATCAAATAGCCTATGGAAATGGTCTGCACACCGAACGAGATTTTCGGCAACATGCTTTTGCCGTCCGGGCTATCGGGCTTACCGGACAAGCCCAGCATGGTCGGAATGCTGGGGCCGTAAATATCGGCATCCAGAATACCGACATTGGCGCCTTCCGCCGCCAAGGCCAGAGCAAGATTCACGGAAGTGGTGGACTTGCCCACCCCGCCCTTGCCGGAGGCCACCGCGATGATGTTTTTCACATTCGGCAAGGGTTTCAGCGCCTTTTGCACCGAGTGCGAAACGATATTGAAACTGACCGACACATCCAGTTTGCCAACGTCCGGCAAAGTTTGCAGACGCTGTGTTACCGCCCCCTTCAGTTCTTCAAGATAACTTTTAGCGGGGTAACCCAACTCGATAACGACGCTGACATCATTGCCATCCACACTGATTTTCTTAACGGATTTTGCCGACACCAAATCGGTTTCCACATTCGGATCGATAAAGTGTTTAAGTAAATTTTCGACAGCCGTTTTGTCAATGCTCGCCATGCGGAACTCCGAAGTAAGGGGAAATAATAACCAAGCAAAATAGTGTGAATATGATAACACCTTAAAAGGACGCCATTAAATCCGCCCCATTATTAAAAAATAGTTTTCTCTTGCAGAATAATGCTTTATCGTAACGACTTAACAATTAGCCTTAATAGTTAATTCTTAATTAAGACTTAATGCCGCCTTCATCTGATTTTAATTTGGATCGCTTACCTTCAACCATCCGCTCCGTCACTATCTGCGCCTATCATAAACATGTCAGCAGTCATTCAAAACCGTACTGTTTTACCGATACCGCTAGTCTTCGTTGTGGCAGTCGTCAGCGCCTTGCTTAGCGGTTGCCAAAGCATACCGTTGTTTTCCGACAACCAACCGGAACACATAGTCTGGAACTCCAAACCGGACAGTATTGCCAGTCATGAGTTTAACCTGAGCAGCGGCCAAGGCATGGTCGGTACGCTAGCCAGTATCAACAGCCGCGAAAACGATACGCTGTCCGACATCGGCCGCCATTACGGCTTGGGTTACAACGACATTACCATCGCCAATGCCCATCTCGATCCATGGACCTTGCCCGCCGAGCAAACAGTGTTGCTGCCATTGCGTTTCGTACTCCCAGACGCTCCGCGCAAAGGCATCGTGTTGAATCTGGCGAATATGCGCATGTTCTATTACCCCAAAAATCAAGCCAATACCGTACTGACTTATCCAGTCGGCATTGGCCGCCAAGGCTGGAACACGCCGTTAGGACAAACCCAAATTGTCGCAAAAAAGGCCAATCCGGACTGGACGGTGCCGGAATCGATTCACCGCGAACATCAGGCATTAGGGGACCCTCTACCAAAAGTGATACGTTCCGGCCCGGACAACCCTTTGGGCAGCTACGCCATGCCCTTGGGTTTCAGCGGCTATTTGATCCACGGCACCAACAAGCCTTACGGGATTGGTTTACAAGTCAGTCACGGCTGCGTGCAGCTATATCCTGAAGATATAGAAGTCCTATTCAACAAAGTAGAAGTCGGCACCCCGGTTCGTATCGTCCACCAGCCCTACATGGCAACCTGGCAAGATGACATGCTTTATCTGGAAGCCCATCGACCCCTAGACAAATGGGAAAAACAACAAAAACAGCTGCAAAAAGACATTCGGAAAAAATTGCAACAACTAGCATCCGAAAAGCAAGCAACGGTTGATTGGAGTAAAGTTGAGCGCATCTTGCAACGTGCCGACGGCGTCCCCACTCCAGTACTACCCGGCAGTGCGGATCTACCCGAATTAACAGCGGATGCGGTGCAACTTGCCCATCCTGAGCAATTCTACGGCCAACCGGTCATCAACGAATTGAGCGACAGCGACTGGTCCATTCTGGCCGCCAGCTTCGAAAATGAGACCGACGCCCAAAAGCTGGCAGCCATGCTCAATCACCAAGGACCGCCGATTCCTGCCCGAAAAATTGCCAAAGATGGTGGCTTTCAAGTGGTTGCCGGACCGTTTAAGAACAAGAAAGAAGCCAAAACCGTAGCGCAACGCATCAAGCAGAATTTCGACATGGACGTTAAAGCCATCGATCCGAAACAGGCTGCAAGAAACTAAGTGCGGCCAGGACTTATTGCCGGCCCAGCAAGGACTGCCGCAACAAGGCCGACGCCTGCTCGGCCGGCACGGGTTTGCTGAAAAAATACCCTTGTCCGTAATTGCACTGCTGTCCACCCAAAAAATCCAACTGACTCTGATCTTCGACGCCTTCGGCCACCAGTTCCAGCTTCAACTGGCCCGCCATGGCCGAAATAGCCGACACAATCGCTCTATCGTTGGCGTCGGTGCAAATATCCTTCACGAACGATTTATCGATTTTTAAGGTATCGAGCGGAAAACGTTTCAAATAACTGAGCGAAGAATAACCGGTACCGAAATCATCCACCGAAATCCGCACTCCCAGCTGCTTGATCTGATTCAGCGTGTCCAGCGTCGTATCCAGCTTATGCATCAAGATGCTTTCGGTAATCTCTAACTCCAACAACTCCGGCGAAAGCTCGGTTTCTTTCAGCACATCCAACACTACATCCAGCAGCTGACGCTGATCTTGGAAACGGTGAAACTGCCGTCCGGACAAATTGACCGCAATTCGAATCGGCATACCGGCCAACTGCCAGGCCCGTGCCTGTTTGCATGCAGTTCGCAATACCCAAGCCCCAATTGGCACGATCAGCCCGGTTTCTTCAGCCAAGCCGATGAATTGATCCGGCATGACGATACCCATGGCGTGATTGTGCCAACGAATCAAGGCCTCCATACCGATGATGCAACCGTTATCGATTTTCACCTGCGGCTGATAGTGCAATACAAGTTCGCCCAACTCCAAGGCCTGACGCAAATGATGCTCGAGCTTCAGATAATGCTGAGCGGCGCTGTTCATTTCCGGGGTAAAAAACTGATAATTATTTTTGCCCAATTTTTTGGCGTGATACAAAGCAGAGTCGGCCTGCGCCAGCAATTCGTCGAACGAAAGCGAATTATCCGGATAAATACTGATACCAATACTGGCCCTTGAATAGATTTGATGCTGTTGAACCTGTAAAGGCTCGTTCAAGGCATGTAATATCTTGATGGCCACTTTGGCGGCATCCAGACTATCTGCAATATTGGGCAGCATAATAATAAACTCATCCCCGCCCATCCTGGAGGGCGTATCGCCTTCCCTCAAACAACCGGAAATTCGCTTGGCAACAGCTCTGAGTAATTCATCACCCACGGCATGCCCAAAGGTATCGTTGATCGCCTTGAAATTATCCAGATCGAGAAATAGAAACGCGATAATGCCTTGCCTGCGCTGCGCTTGCGTAATGAACTGCAACGCTCTATCGGTTAACAAAGTCCGGTTCGGCAACTCGGTAAGCGCATCGAAATGGGCAATATAATCCAGGCGTTGCCGTGCGCGTTTCACTTCCTCAATTTCACGGGCATTATCGATTACTAGCGACAACGAATGCGCAAAACTCAACGCCAACTCTTCATCGTTCTTGGTAAACAGCTCACCACTGTATTTATCGCTGAGATAGATACGCCCATACACCCGGCCTTGATGAGAAATAGGCACCGCCAATAAGGATGTCATCTGCGGATGATGCGGTGGAAAGCCGGCGCTGCGCGAGTCCTTGCCCATATCCGCAAGCCTCAAGGAGACGTTTTCCTCAATGACTACCCCCAACAAGCCCCTCCCCTCAGGTAAATGACCTATTTGCTGAGCTTGCTCGTCGCTGATACCGGCATAAATAAACTCCGTCAACGCGCCGCCGTTGTCAACTATCCCAATAGCACCATAACGAGCATCCAACAAATTACAAAGCGCATCAATGCCGGCCTGCAATAACTCGGTTTCGATTGATGTATGGGCCAACACCCCCAGCAAGCTGCGCGCAGCGTCGTTCAATGCGGCCAGACGCCCAACCCAAACCACCGTTTGCTCGTGGTTGGTTTCCGCCGCAATTTTAAGGCGCATAGTCTCTTTCAGCAGCAGTCGCTCACGGTTCAGCAGAACTTCCAAAATACTTTGCCGGGTAACCACGCCGACGAATTGACCTTTGTTGAGCACAGCCAAGGCTCCCAGCTGATTTTCATCCATCAGACATAGCGCTTTGCGGACGCCAAGCTTGGGAGCGACACTAAGCATAGGCCGATGCTCGACCAAATCTGCAAAAATCCAATTGGGATGTTTTGATATATCGTGATCGGTGGCCAAACCGCAAAACTCTTCCACCGGTGCTTCCCGAAAAACGGCAAAAACGATATTGCGCTCAACGCTGCAAGGCCGCTCCTCCTCCATAACCCGACGAACGTGCGGCCATAAACAATCGCCAACCGCCAGTTGTTTCATAACTTGGTATTTAGCTGAACGGAAATATCCATCTCCGCATGCAATATTTCATCGGCACTCATCAAGGGCTTTATCTGAGTCAACACGAAATCGATTAACGCAGCCTTGCTGATACGTTTTAGCAAGCTCTGTCTTACCAAAAGATCACTGATCACATCGTCATCAAACTCAATATGCTCAAACGGCGCTTTTACCAATAGTTCGATTGCCCGGCGCATGGCGATGCAGCCAATCGGAGACTCCTTGCCTAACACCAACATATCTTTTAACGGCGGAATAGCGTATTCGCCCAAGTTGGCAGAAATATGAATTTGATTTTGGCTGGCTTTGTACATGGTCTAATGGCCGAATTATCTGACAAATTGAAAGGTTAATTTAGCAGATTTTCAGTTTTGAGAATTATTTCAGTAGCAGCCGACGCTAGCTCAGAGACTTCACTTGCCGCTCGACCACGTGCTATGGAAATGAAGAAAGGAAGGACTTAAAAGTTACCGCTAAAATCATGCGCTTTAGCGACTATTCATCCGCAGCGACTAAAGAAAGCACTCGGAAAGAGGGAATTTGCATTGCGTTTGCCGGCTTGCCTAATTAGACGACAGCTGTCAACTAAGCACGCCGGTAAACGCTATCCGGACAATCGATTAAAGGAGGTTGCCCGGTCACAAAACAGGCGGCAGTGACCGCCAAAAACAATTATCTCGGTTCAAACCAAACCGCTCAAAACCTCTATCAAACCGACTCTTAAACTCCCTGGATTCGTCATTCCCGAGAAGGTCGCAACCGTTAAAGAATTCTCAGCGAATCCGGGATAGCCGCTGGGCTCCCGCCTTCGCGGGAGCGACGATACGTAAGAATTGGATTAATCATTTCGTAAAGTCTTGGCCGGCAAGTTGTCGAACCGAATAGGTTCAACGGGTATCAGTTGCCACCTTTGAAGGTAATTTCCAGCGCGTGCAGGGCATTAGCGCAATTAGCGCTGCCTTGAATAGCCGGATCATCGTGACAAGCTTGGTTTTGGGTACGCGCCTCTTTAATGTTGGCCACATACCAAGCGACGGTTTTGACATCCTCGCCAGCCGCTTCATTAGCATTAGTAACATTCAACGCCGTGGTCAAACCCAGCGCGGCAACGGCAGCGGCTATTATCATCATGTGTGCTTTTTTCATAAAAACTCCTTGGCTTCTCGATTATCGGGGGGAACGATTAACGCCCATGCAAACCCGCATGAGCTGGCGATAATCTAGCAAAGAATCCTAACGTTTAAAATGTGGCCGATTGCCGCGCGACAATATGTCTCTACAGTGCGGCATATCACACAATTTTGCACAAAAAGCCCTAAATGCGGCTGACAAAAAGCGTTAATAACAAATGACCGCAAAACACAGCGGGACAGCCCAGGCAGGTTTGTTGGAGAAAAGAAAAGACGGCGCAATAAGCCAAAGCCATTGCGCCAGGGATTTATTTGATTTTGACCAGTTCCTTACCATTGCTGGAGAAACTGCAGATACCGGCCGCGAAGTAAGTGCATTCGTCCGATTGCTCCAGCTTGGCACCGTTAGGCGTCAGATGAATTTTCACTGAGCACGAGCGCGCTTCGCCTTCAATGTGTTTTTTCAAGACCAATTCGTTTTCACCAACACTTTTGGCTTCATCGGATACCGTTGCGGAACAAGCGTGCTTGCCAGCTTCGTCGGGATTGGGTTCAAAATCCACATCCACCGTGGCGTTAATGTCTTTTCCCAAGGTCGTAATCTTCAAATGCTGTACATGATTGCCGTCGCGCAACAGGTAATGATCGGTAGCCGCCGCCGCAGTACCGGAAGCCAGCATCGCGATGGCCAGAAACAACGTTTTTCTCATGATGTTACCTCTTCTTATAAGTTTAAGTGATTCAAAAAGGGCTAAGGCCGATCCGACTTTAAGTATGCCATGCCGGACGGTATAGCGCTTAAGCTGGAGGCTTGGTTGGGATTGTACCTTACTGATCCCTATTACCAAACATCCCTAGCCCCCGCATCAGGGTAACGCGCCGGCAATCGGCAAACCGCTGCCCAAACCATGAAAGCCCTGGCGATTTATGCCATAATCCGCCCTCATTTTCCCAGGCTGTTTTAACCCCATGTCTAACCGAAAAATCCTTGTTACCAGCGCCTTACCGTATGCCAACGGCCCTATCCACTTGGGCCACCTTGTCGAATACATTCAAACCGACATCTGGGTGCGGTTCCAGAAACAACGCGGGCACAATTGCTACTACGTCTGCGCCGACGACACCCACGGCACGCCGATCATGCTGCGTGCAGACAAGGAAGGCATTACCCCGGAGCAACTGATCGCCGATGTGGAAAAACAGCATCGCGCCGATTTCCAGGAATTTGGCGTCGCGTTCGATCAGTACCACAGCACCCATTCGCCGGAAAATAAAGAATACTCCGCACTGATCTACAAACGTCTGCGCGCCGGCGGCCATATCAGACAACGCAGCATCACCCAGGCTTACGATCCGGTGAAAAACATGTTCCTGCCGGACCGCTTCATCAAGGGCGAATGCCCGAAATGCGGCGCGACCGACCAATACGGCGACAGCTGCGAAGCCTGCGGCGCCACCTATTCGCCCACCGACCTGAAAAACGCCGTCTCCGCCATTTCCGGTGAGCGCCCCATCGAAAAAGATTCCGAGCATTACTTTTTCGAACTCGGCCATTTTGCCGAGATGTTGCGCGATTGGACCACCGCCGGCCACTTGCAACCGGAAGTCAGCAACAAGATGGCCGAATGGCTGGAGAACGGCTTGCAGCAATGGGATATTTCCCGCGATGCGCCGTATTTCGGCTTTGAAATTCCCGATGCGCCGGGCAAGTATTTCTATGTCTGGCTGGATGCACCCATCGGTTACATGGCCAGCTTCAAGCACTTCTGCGACCGTCAAGGCCTGGATTTCGACCAGTTTTGGCAAAAAGACAGCACCACCGAGCTGTACCATTTCATTGGCAAGGACATCATTTACTTCCACGCCCTGTTCTGGCCGGCCATGCTGCACGGCGCAGACTTTAGAACTCCCAGCGCGATTTTCGCCCACGGCTTTTTAACCGTCAACGGCGAGAAAATGTCCAAATCGCGCGGCACCTTCATCAAGGCCCGCACCTACCTGGACCATCTGAATCCGGAATATCTGCGCTATTACTTCGCCGCCAAACTCAGCGCCGGCGTAGATGACATCGACTTGAACTTCGACGATTTCAGCCAGCGTGTCAATTCCGACCTGGTCGGCAAAGTGGTCAACATCGCCAGCCGCTGTTCCGGCTTCATCGCCAAGCGTTTCGACGGTCTGCTTTCGGCAGAATGCGCCGAACCGGCCTTATTCCAACAGTTTGTCGACGCCAACAGCACGATTGCCGATTTATACGAAAGTCGCGAATTCGGCAAAGCGATGAGGGAAATCATGGCGTTAGCCGACAAAGCCAATCAGTATATCGACGAGAAAAAACCCTGGCTGATCGCCAAGGAAGAAGGCAAAGACGCCGAGTTACATGCCGTGTGCAGCATGGGCGTGGATCTGTTTCGGATGCTGGTAGCTTATCTGCGCCCGGTGGTTCCGACGCTGGCAAACAACGCCGAAAGCTTTTTGAACATTCCCACACAAAGCTGGCCGAGCGATGCCCAGCCGCTGCTCGGCCACAAAATCAATAGCTTTACACCGCTGATGACCCGCGTAGAGCCGGACAAAATCGCCGCGATTGTAGAAGCCTCCAAAGAAAATCTGGAAAAGACGCCACCGGTTGTAGCCAAGCCGGGCAAACAAGCTGCCGCAGTGAAAAACAATCCCGAGCAAGTAGCAAAAGCGATAGCCGAGCCGATTGCTGAAGCGATAGAGATCGAAGACTTTGCCAAAATTGATTTGCGCATCGGTCGCATCGTCAAAGCCGAATCGGTGGAAGGCGCCGAAAAGCTGCTGCAACTGACGGTGGATTTGGGGACCGAAACCCGCAATATCTTCGCCGGCATTAAATCGGCCTACGCCCCGGAAGAACTGGAAGGCAAATTGACCGTGGTAGTGGCAAATCTAAAGCCGCGCAAAATGCGCTTCGGCACCTCGGAAGGCATGGTATTGGCGGCCGGACCCGGCGGCAAAGACATCTGGGTGCTATCGCCGGACCAAGGCGCGCAACCGGGCATGCGGGTTAAATAAAGCAAGAGGCCGCAAGACAGCTTATTGGTCATGAGCGAGCAACACGAGGCATCTCTAGCCGTACAGATCGACGCGCTGCTACCGCAAACCCAGTGCCGCAAATGCGGTTACCAAGGATGCCGGCCGTATGCACAAGCTATCGCAAACGGTGAAGCCGACATAAACCAGTGTCCGCCGGGCGGTGTCCAGGGTATCCGTCTATTGGCGGATTTCCTGAACGTCCCCGCCAAACCGTTGAATCCGGCGTTCGGTATGACGCAGCCTTTGCAAGTGGCCGTAATCGACGAGGCAAATTGCATAGGCTGCACCAAATGCCTGCCGCCTTGCCCCACCGACGCCATTCTCGGTGCATCTAAGCAGATGCATACCGTCATCGCCACCTTATGCACTGGTTGCGAATTATGCATCGCCCCCTGCCCGGTCAACTGTATCAGCATGATCCCGGCGAACGCCGAATGGACCGCCGCTAATGCGGAGCAATCCAGACAGCGCCACCAAGCCAAAAGCCGGCGGCAAGCCAAAGCGGAAGCGGAAAAGTCCGAACGGCTGAATCGGCAAAAACAGCTGCTGGCGAAACTTAATAAAGGAAAAACCGCTATTTAAGCCAGGATTGGCAATGACTTTAACGGCATTTAATCTTATAATGGCCCGCTCACCCGATTCGGTCCAGTGGCCGATACGTATCCTGAAAGGAAATCCCCTTGGGTTTTCAGGATTAGGGTAAAAAGCCTAAACCGCTTGACCGCAAATCACATAGCGCCCGTAGCTCAGCTGGATAGAGCGCAGCCCTCCGGAGGCTGAGGCCAGAGGTTCGAATCCTCTCGGGCGCGCCATTTGACATGTTTCCTACCCTATCTTGACTCTGCGTACGATGTTGCCGAGAGGCATTTAGTAGCAAATAGTCTTTTGCCATGCCCGGCAAACCCGCTTCCGAAACCCTGATCAAATGGGCATTTAATATTAGCCCGCCCCTTAACGTATCTGGAGTCGCCATACCCGCGAAAGCAGAAATCCAAAATAGCCGGTGGGTTATGGTCATAGCTGGAAAATCGATACTTAAAGACTAATTAATAGGCTAATCTGGATTGAAGTCACTCAACACGTTTTCAAGTTCCTCCAACAGGGTCTTTAACACTTCGGCTTCTTGAAGCAAATCGCTATTTTCTTGGCGGACGGCTGGCCCCGGAACGGTTTCCGCCTTAATGCTTGATTTATCCGCTACCGATTTAGCCGGCATATCGGTTAACAATGCTTCAAGCCCGCGGCCCAGGCCGCGTTTGGGTGGAATCTTGTTCATATCAGTTAATGACACCAGCAAATCCGCGACATTTGCGGCTGTTTAAGACCACCATCTCCCGCGCATCGACCCTGGTAACATCGGCGAAGCCTTGCTGCAACATCATATAAAATCCTCTTCTAATCCCGGGGAACCGAGCTAATACAAACCGAATCAACGAATACCGAAAAACATCCACTTCGCCTGCCAACAGGCCATTTTAGCAATTTCCCTGCCGGCAAGCCGATCAGAGATACCCGTTCCGCTAGAATATCCCCCGCATTCCATACCTCGACACTTGCACAAACGCCACGAGTCGATATGAGGAAGATCAACAACAAGTCATTCATCCCCGCGGGTGCGGGGAACACGCTACAGCGCCAGAATTAGGTGCGACATAACCTGGTTCATCCCCGCGGGTGCGGGGAACACTTACAGCGTTTAACTTCGCTTTTGCGCTCAGTCGGTTCATCCCCGCGGGTGCGGGGAACACAATCCTCGCGAATCTTGGCGGCTTTTTCGTGGCGGTTCATCCCCGCGGGTGCGGGGAACACGCACATATGAAAGCGATGAGGGTGAGTTTTGGCGGTTCATCCCCGCGGGTGCGGGGAACACGCCGACATAGACGCCTGGGCAAAATTCCAAAACGGTTCATCCCCGCGGGTGCGGGGAACACCGGGTTTAACGGTGGCGAGATAGCATCGTTGACGGTTCATCCCCGCGGGTGCGGGGAACACGGCGAAGGCTCACAAAAAGCGGTGCTTACCCGCGGTTCATCCCCGCGGGTGCGGGGAACACTGCAGATGCTATACCCAACAGGCAACTCCATACGGTTCATCCCCGCGGGTGCGGGGAACACCACTTTGCGTTGGTTGCCTTTTTGGATTGGTGCGGTTCATCCCCGCGGGTGCGGGGAACACTGACGACCGCCGATGTGGTCGAACTTTCCTGGCGGTTCATCCCCGCGGGTGCGGGGAACACCACGTAGTTGTAAGCGTTGCCGTTAAACTCGCCGGTTCATCCCCGCGGGTGCGGGGAACACCACGATCAAACTGAATAGCCGGCAGGCAAAGTAGGTTCATCCCCGCGGGTGCGGGGAACACAACCGGGCTCATTCAGCGCCAAAGAGCCGCCGCGGTTCATCCCCGCGGGTGCGGGGAACACATTTTTCCTACTCCTGGTTAGCTGGTTGTTAACGGTTCATCCCCGCGGGTGCGGGGAACACAATGCCAACGCCTACCACGGGCCGATTCTGCACGGTTCATCCCCGCGGGTGCGGGGAACACCTTGGCAAACCATAAGTAGGATGTTTGTTTGACGGTTCATCCCCGCGGGTGCGGGGAACACCGCCTATGAGAACGCTTTGATTAGTGAAGCGGCGGTTCATCCCCGCGGGTGCGGGGAACACGGGCGCCTTTAATTTCTCGATTAACGCGGCGGCGGTTCATCCCCGCGGGTGCGGGGAACACGATTGAAGCTGCATTGAAATGCGCTGTGCTGGCGGTTCATCCCCGCGGGTGCGGGGAACACTTCGTCGATGGCTTCTTGCAGGCGTTTGCCGCCGGTTCATCCCCGCGGGTGCGGGGAACACTTTCACGGTCTTTTGTTGCGATGTATTCAATTCGGTTCATCCCCGCGGGTGCGGGGAACACCAGGCGGAAGTGTTTAAGGCCTACATCATCGCCGGTTCATCCCCGCGGGTGCGGGGAACACGTGCGGCTAGGGTCATAACCCAATGCCACCGGCGGTTCATCCCCGCGGGTGCGGGGAACACAATTCTGGCCAAGCGCAAAATCCCGCGCGCAACGGTTCATCCCCGCGGGTGCGGGGAACACCTGACGCTGGCCGTGGTTAACGTCAATCTGGACGGTTCATCCCCGCGGGTGCGGGGAACACATCAACGCCGAAACCAGAGATTTAGCAAAATCCGGTTCATCCCCGCGGGTGCGGGGAACACTGAATTGTACGGTTATACTCATATGGTAGTGCCGGTTCATCCCCGCGGGTGCGGGGAACACTTTCGTGGCTGATGGTTAAGACGCGGTCAGTGCGGTTCATCCCCGCGGGTGCGGGGAACACTTCGTTTTATCCATGCTCGGCGGCATCGTCAGCGGTTCATCCCCGCGGGTGCGGGGAACACTGCAAACCCTCGCGCACTTCCCGCTTAGTCAGCGGTTCATCCCCGCGGGTGCGGGGAACACCATAAAAAAAAGCCCGCTCCGTTTCCGGGCAGGCGGTTCATCCCCGCGGGTGCGGGGAACACATCCCCAGCGCATAGCACAGATGCAATTTTGGCGGTTCATCCCCGCGGGTGCGGGGAACACTTAACACCAGACCCATTGCAAGACGGGCACAACGGTTCATCCCCGCGGGTGCGGGGAACACCGGTTGAGCCGTTGTGTCGGTCATGCTCTAAGCGGTTCATCCCCGCGGGTGCGGGGAACACGACCTGTCGCTCTGGTACGCACCAAGAGAACGCGGTTCATCCCCGCGGGTGCGGGGAACACATCGCGGGGATACACGACGGCGCGCCGGCTATCGGTTCATCCCCGCGGGTGCGGGGAACACGTCCGGGGGTCTGGTCGGTATTTCCAGGTCGGCGGTTCATCCCCGCGGGTGCGGGGAACACATGATTGACGAAACTACGCCAAACACCCATAGCGGTTCATCCCCGCGGGTGCGGGGAACACGGAAATTTGATGCGGTAGCAGAGCTTAATTTTGCGGTTCATCCCCGCGGGTGCGGGGAACACGCGGGCTACAAGGAGAGCGCCATCCCGTTTTCCGGTTCATCCCCGCGGGTGCGGGGAACACCTATCAGGATGCCACTGGGCAATGCCAATCGCCGGTTCATCCCCGCGGGTGCGGGGAACACCTATGCTCTTTATATGGGGTGCTCGGTTAATTCGGTTCATCCCCGCGGGTGCGGGGAACACTAATAAGTTAATCATGCAATCGCCCCCAATAACGGTTCATCCCCGCGGGTGCGGGGAACACATTACCCAATCCGCCGACAAGCTGGCCAAAGCCGGTTCATCCCCGCGGGTGCGGGGAACACAGTGCCTATGTTCTTTAAAAAAGTGCCGTATTCGGTTCATCCCCGCGGGTGCGGGGAACACGTACAGGCAGTGGATCTGGTTTACCGGTCTGTGCGGTTCATCCCCGCGGGTGCGGGGAACACGCGAACCACTGAGCGATGATGAACTAAACGAACGGTTCATCCCCGCGGGTGCGGGGAACACGTTTTTCTGTTTATTCTGGCTATGCTATGGTGCGGTTCATCCCCGCGGGTGCGGGGAACACCTAGGCGGGTTTTGGTTGCATATGGCAATAACCGGTTCATCCCCGCGGGTGCGGGGAACACCTGCTCTAATCCAGTTCCCCAACTTGTCGAGGCGGTTCATCCCCGCGGGTGCGGGGAACACGAAGAAATTAAAGGCGACAAAGTGGGCATGAGCGGTTCATCCCCGCGGGTGCGGGGAACACACAATACGCCCTGTAATTGTCGGCGAAGCCAACGGTTCATCCCCGCGGGTGCGGGGAACACTTTATGCAGATAACTGGAAAGAACTGCATTGACGGTTCATCCCCGCGGGTGCGGGGAACACGGTGTTGGAGATGGGTGATAACTACGTGCAGCCGGTTCATCCCCGCGGGTGCGGGGAACACTTTAAAATAACCGCGACGATTTCCGGCGTCGCCGGTTCATCCCCGCGGGTGCGGGGAACACGTCTGGGGATTATCACTCGCCGACAGCTTATCCGGTTCATCCCCGCGGGTGCGGGGAACACGTTGCATCTCTCACCTTTTCAAACGGCTCGGCGGTTCATCCCCGCGGGTGCGGGGAACACTTCTAACGCGGAAATTGAACCGAAGAAATTAACGGTTCATCCCCGCGGGTGCGGGGAACACTCGTTTATCATATTCAGTGATGAATAATTTTTCGGTTCATCCCCGCGGGTGCGGGGAACACGGAAACTCGCCGGGTCATAATCGCTGCCGGGGCGGTTCATCCCCGCGGGTGCGGGGAACACATGACTCAGCTTTACCTCAAGATCAAATCAATCGGTTCATCCCCGCGGGTGCGGGGAACACCGTTGCACCCATTTGGACGGCACGATTGAAGACGGTTCATCCCCGCGGGTGCGGGGAACACGTCGGCAGCAACTTGTGCGGCGGCAGCGGACTCGGTTCATCCCCGCGGGTGCGGGGAACACGCACATCGACAGCGGGATAAAGCTCTGACCACGGTTCATCCCCGCGGGTGCGGGGAACACACTAATCGTAACTCATTGTTACGCATATAAAAACAACCTGGCTAAATTTCCACCAAATTTTTCGGTATTTTCCAAGTTGTTAAAAAGCTGGCGACTACCCTTACAGCGCCCTATATCCCAACAGGAATTTAGTGCACCCTCACCCCGCCCCTCGCCCGGAGGGCGAGGGAGACAAATCGGCCTCTTCCGGCGGAAAAAACGACACCAGTTTCAAGCCGTCAAGCTCTACCGGTAGCCGTCTATTCTTTCCTAAAGTCATAAAATCAAAACCGGATTCGGTATTGGTGGACCAGGCCATCACGGCGTTGCCCTCCTCCAAGCCCTGCTCGACTTGCGACCAGATCATGTCCCGCACCTTGGCCGACAAGTCGCCGACGTAAACCCCGGCGCGAATCTCGATCAACCACACCGCCAAGCGTCCGCGCAGCCTGGGCGGCACGTTTTCAACTACGATGACCAACATCGCCGATGCCCTCCGCATTGGGAATGGCCGGGGCAATGTTTTCCTCGGCGGGTTTAGGCACTTCCAGTTCGCCGGCCGCCAGCACTTCTTCGATGGTGGGGATGATCTTGCGCAGGATTTTGGATTGACGAAACACGTCGCGGCACATCAGCCGCACTTCGCGTTCCGGGTTGGAGTAGTTTTTGGCGGCGATTTTGAAGGCATGCGGGACGATGTCGTCGAATTTGAACAGGTCGGCGATGTCGTAAACGAAAGACAACGGCTTGCCGGTATGGATAAAGCCGATGGCCGGCGCGTAACCGGCGGCCAGCACCGCCGCTTCGCAAATGCCGTACAGGCAGGCGGTGGCGGCACTGAGACAGCGGTTGGCGGTGTCGCTGTTGTCCCATTGCGTGTAATCGTAATTGCGGCCGTTCCAGTCCACGCCGGCCTGCTTGGCCAGCAACTGGTACAACTTCCTGACTCTGGCGCCTTCGATGCCGCGCAGTTGTTCGACGCTACGGCGCTCGGGCGGTTTTTCGCCGAAACGGATTTCGTACATTTTGCGCACCACCTTCAAACGAGCGTCGTCGTCCAGCGCCAGTTTGGCCTGGTAAAGCAAGCGGTCGGAACGCGCGCCGCCCGGCTGGCCGGCGGCATACAGCCTGACGCCGGCCTCGCCGACCCAAACCAGCAACGTCCCGGCCCTGGCCGCCAGCGCGGCGGCGTGATGGGAAACACGGGTGCCGGACTCCAGCATGATGCACGCGATCGAACCGACCGGGATGTGGGTGCGGATCCCGGTTTCGTCGATGACGACGAAGGCGCCGTCCTTGACATCTATCTGGCCTTTTTCGATAAAGACCAGCGAGACACGTTCTTTCATGGCGATGGGTTTTAGGGGTGGGAGCATGGGTAAATCATCCTTAATTTTGGGGATCGTTCGGCTAGAGAGCGCCTATCAATCGCTGGGTTAACAGTGTTTGCATATCGCGGCGCCCATCCAGAATGGCATGGACGACCACTTGTTCAGGCATGCGTTGATAGATGATGCGATAGGGTTTTACGATGATTTGTCGATATTGGCGTATGCCCAAACCCAGTAACTCTTTAGGTACGGTTCCACGCTCGTTCAAATCCGCGAGGCTATTGACGGCTGTTTCGAGGGCATCGATGATTTTTGCTGCCACCTTATCACTGACTTCCACTAGGAAATAATCATTGATAGCCAGCAAATCGGCCAAGGCCGGTTCGGTCAGTCGTACCGGGACACTCATGCCAAGCCGCGCCGTTCGCGTAAACGACTAAACGCCTCTGCGCTGGACACCGTTTTGCCTTCCGCTAGCGCTTGCTGACTTTGCGCCAACATTTTCAGCAAGGCCAGGGTTTCCTGAGTTTGCTCGTAATCGGCTACCGACTGTACCACCATCGCCGCCTCGCCGTTTTGGGTGATGACCATAGGCTGGTGATCGGTTTTTAATTTTTCGATCACCTCAGCGGCGTTGGCTTTTAAGTAACTGATGGGTTTTATGTTTTCGGATAGTTTCATTTGGTTTTGCTCGCAATGAAATAAATTCAGACTGAATTAAGTCCGAATTATAACCGCCGCACCATCAGCAAACCACAACCAAATGCCTTGGCCCGGCCCAGGCCGGTGAACAGGGTTTGGCGAAATTTTTCGGCGTCGGTGATTTGCAGTTCGCCGGTGAAATCGACCGAGCTAAAGCCGGATTTTTCGCCTTTTTTGACAGCCTTTTGCTGCAAGCCGTGCCATGCGTAAGTGCTGTTTTGCAACTTGGGTAAACCGTCATCGCCGCTCAGTAACGTAAATCCGCAACGCTCGCCTTGCTTGATCATCCAACTAGTCAGTGCCTGATCGACGCAGGCTTTGATCGCCCATTCCAACTTATCAGCCAAGCCGGAAATTTGCCCCAAACGCTCGGCGTAGTAACGATCCCCAGCCAATAATTCGGATAATTCAGCCTCCAACGCCGCCCCGCCCTTTTCCAGTAACAGCCTTTTGTAAATACCTTTATCGGTTTTGGCGGGCAAAGAAACATCCAGGCCATGCGATTTGATCAACGACGCCAAAAACTGCAATTGCGCATCCATCGCCACATCATGCTTTTTGCCTTGCCGACTGACCACTGGGTTGACCCGGCAATCGAATTGCAGGCATAGGCCGTTCGCCAATCGTGGGTCGTATTCTTTACTCTCGACCTTGAACAACGATCCTTCAAGCTCAATAGGCTTATTTTGCGAAACGACGTAATACAAGGGCTCGCCGCGTACCGCCGGCGACGGACCAATCTGTTCGCGGGCAATTTCTTCGCGATAGAGAAAAGTCCGTTTGTCCTGTTCCGGGAACAAATCCCATAACAATTGATGACAACCGTAAACGTTGCCTTCCAATACCCTCGCCAACTGCGACGATTTGTAAATATCCGGCCGTATCCTGACCCTGGAAAAATACATCACTCGCCTCCCTGATAAAAATAATGTTCCTGACGCGGCGCGAATTGCCACCGTTTGCGCGATAAGGGTTGATCGTGGCGAACGCGGGTTTGCCGGAGCTGCAAATCGATGTCTTTGGCAAAGTCATCAGGCTCGCCTTCCCAGTAATAATGGCGCTCACCACCGGCATTCAGCCAATAAGCATCTTGCTTATCGGGTTGGCCCAGTGCGCCATCTGCCTCCTTGTGCGGCAATAACGGTTTATGCAGATAGGCTTTGAACGCCGACAACAGATCGGCTTGCTCGGTCAGCAATTGCGGATGCAACGGCGCGGCCAGCGGACAAGATTTGCGCCCCAAATACAAATGGAACACCGGCTTGCGCAGTTTTTCCTCGATTTGTATCAGACTGAACGGCGCATCCGGTAAAGCGCGCAAAGCCACGACGGCCAGGGCATCGCTACGGTATTCGCGGCTGGACAATATCGTGCCCAAGCGCTCCTTGCCCAACACCAATTCGTCGCGGCGGGTACGGTAAACAAACTTGCCGGCCGAGTCCGGCACTTGCGCAGTATGGTAATCGCGCAGCAATTGGCCGGTGCTGAACACTTCGACGGCCACTTGGTAACCATTCTGCAAACTGGCTTGTTGCGCTTCGTCGCTTCGCTCTATACCCAGCGCCGCGCCGACCAATCCCAATATCGCCGACTTGCTCGGATAATTGGCGCTATGCCGGCTTTCGCCAACGGCGATTTCACCCCAACTCGCCATCGGCCCGTATAAACGGAATAACAATAGGTCCATGACCGGCTCCTATTGAGCGACGAAGTCGAGCAAGCCGGCCAAAGTACCTTGGCGTTGCGACGGTAAGGCATTCAGTTCGTAACGGCTATCCGCGCAAGCGCCGTAAACTTCGTCAAAGCTCTCGTTCTGCGCTTTCAACGCCGAAATGGCCTGAATAGCATAATCGTCAGCTTCGCGGCCAACGGGTTTCAAATAAGCCACCGACAACGAACGCGGCTGCTGGTCGCCCTTTTCCGCCAACACGAACGACGCATAAGCCCTGGACGCGAAGCTGTTTTGCTTGCCTTCCGGCGCGACTTTGACGGCGGCTTCGGTCAAGGCGCGAATGGCTTTATTAGCAAGCTCGGCGTTGCCGTCCAGATTTTTAATCAGCAACTCGCGGTTGATGCAGATGTAGGCGTAAAACAAACCTGCGGCGAAGCGGGTTTCGCCGATGTGGGCGGCGCCCATGTCATCCTCGCCGATATTGAGGTCATCGACAGCGGTGAAATAATCGTCTTCGATCACCACCGGATGCACGCTGATGGCATGGGCTACTTGGCAGGCGGCTTCGATGTTAAAAGCCGGGCTGGAAGCCAGCATGCGGCCGAACAAGGCAATGTCCACCGCCTGTTCCTTGACTCGCAGCAAATTCAATTCGTCTTTTTCCGGCGCTCGCTGTTCGGCGACCAGTTTGGCGGCCAGCGCATCCAATGCTGCCCGCTCGGCGGGGCTAACGTGCACCAACTGCTCGATTTCCATTTCGGCCAGAGGGTCGTTCTTGTCGGCTTTTTTCAAGGCGCCGAATACGCCGGCGATGGACTTGGTCCATTCCTTGGCGTCTTTTTCTTTAACGCCGCCTGCCAGCAATTTGTTGTATATCTCCAGGCCGAGCAACTTGGTGCGCGTACCCAAATGGCTGCCAACCGCCGCCTGGAACAAGTCCGAAGTTCTCCAGGTTCTTTTCAGGCATTGCGACGATACCCGCAAGCGGTCGTAGCCGCCCATCTTCGCGGTTTTGGGGCTACCTTGATCGTCGCGGTTCAGGTTGGCGGGCGGGTAAGCGGTCAACAAATGCAATTGAATGAAACGGCTCATTTAAGTCTCTCCTTGAGGTTAGTTTTTTTGGGGTTGGCACTGAGAAATAATCGGTAGCCCAGCTCACGGCTAGGCGTTTGGCGGGGTGTCGTCCTAACGGTTGTTCGAATTCCCGATGCCAATGTGCAATATCTTTAGCTAACGACACAATATTGACGTTGCCATCTAACAATCGAATAGCGCGGATGATTCGGCGGTAAAAATCGTCAACAGTCGGGCTTTTTTGCAATTGTTGAAAACGCAGCTCGCTCATAGGCGCTTTACTTTTACCCTCTAGCGGCGTAGCCAATTGCTCTGCAAAACTGGCAATTTTGGTGGGGACATCGTCTTTGCTTTTGCTGTGGTAAATGCGACTTGGCATTTGTTTATCGATTTTGACGTGCGCCAGGGCTCCGGCAATGCAAGCCTTGGCCAACATTGGCGTCTTTTCCGACCATTCTTGAAAAGGTTTCAGCCATTCCAAAAAGTGAAAAAATGCATCTGTCAGTAAAATGTCCTCCGGGCTTTCGGCTCGGCGCAACCGGGCGCGGTCACCACGATTATCGTCCAACCAACGGTGCCAGGCTTGTAACCGTTTTTCCATAGTTTCGAATTCGCTCATTTGGCTACTTCCTCCGATTGGGCTTTAGCTTTTAGTTCTTTGATAATTTTGTTGTTACGAAACCGATCCAGCATTGATTTACGGGCTTTGATAATACGTTTTAAATCGAGATCTTCCGGCGTGGAGCTTAAAGTCGCGACTTCAAAAACCCCGGTCATTTTCGATTTCAACACTGCAAACCAATCGGCGTAAATTTCAGCCGGTGCCATACCACCGCCGGCCGACAAAGTAGCCAAGCGATCCAACAAACGAAAAAACTCGGCTTCGCTGGCTTGCCAAAATTGCGTATCGATTTGGCTCATATCGCCTTTGGCATCTTCCGGACGGCGGAACCAGGCGATTTTGACTTCGCTGCGCAGGATCTTCACCGTTTCCCGTGCCGCATCGATCAACTCGCCAGCCCAACCGATAAGCTGGTGTTGCTGTTGCACGGACAGATAAAACACCGGAAACCTCGCTTCGTACCAGCAACGCGCCTTCATGTTGTCCATGTCATAACCGAAGCACCACAATGCCGCTCCGCCCCGGTCGGCCAGCATCCGTCCACGCTCCTGGTTGTAGTGCCGAACAATCTGAGCGGCTTTGTCGCCATTGCTATCGTCCTGTAACGCCAATCCCAACCAATGCCGATAACCCAAGCCACCTTGCTGGCCTTTCAAAGACAGCGGTGGATTGACCTTTTTTGGATCGTGGCGGTAAGGCGTTAACGGATGTTGCCAAGCGCCATCGTAATTGGTGCCATAGTTTTTGGTGCGGTATTCGCGAAACAACGATTCGGCATGGCATCCGCATAAGTCGCAAACGCCCGGCTCGGGCGTTTCGCTCAAGCGAATCCGGCGCGGCATTCCCCAATAAGCATGCAACGGATGAACATCTGCCGGCGTGGTGATCTGGCCTTTTTCGGAAGTGCGGGTTTTGCCCAACCAGGGCATAACGGCGGCTTCCAGGTTATCTAAGGGTTGCAGGTCTTCCTGGTTGAACACATTCAACCAAAGCTTTTGCCACAACGCGGTTTGGGTGGCTTTGGGAAGCACCAAGGTCGTCAACGGTCCACCACCGCGTAATCCGACCCGATGCCCAACGCCACCGGATGGTGCATTGGTTTGCAAGGTAAATAATGCGCTGGCCGCGCAACTTGGGCATAGTTGGTTCGCCAAACCGCGTTTGATGAAGTGGTCAAGATTGTCTTTCAGGGTTTTACCGCCGGGCGCTTCGATCAGCAACGCCGCGATAGGCTTGGCTTCGCCATCCGGCAGTGCCAAATCCTGTAAAAATGCCGGGCCATCGTCGCTGATCAATTCGAACGCCGGTGCCAATTGGGAAAAACGGGCTTGCAATTCATTTGAATCCGGCGCCTCGTCCCAATACTCCAACCATTGCTCTTCGTCTTCCGGCGCGAATCCGGTTTGCAGCAGACCAATCAGGAATTGATAAAGTGCACCCTGAAAATCCGGCCTCGGCGCGTTGATTTCGACCACCGGGTTTTCGGTTTCGGCGATTTGCCAGGGCACGATCAAATCGTGTAAGCCGTTTTGGCGAATGACCGGTATCCAGCGATCCGTTATTAAATTCATCTTGTCTCCCTGCTTGAAATTGAAATTACAACTCAGCTTCGCCTATGTCGGCCATTTTCATTATCTGCTTTTGCAAACCGATCTTTAACGCGCTATCGCCATGCACCGGCACGGAAATCCTCATTGTGCTAACGGCGTTGGCGTAAATATGATGGCTGCCGTTGATTCGTTTTAGCTCCCAACCGCGCATTTCCAGCAATCGGCACATGCGCTTGCCGCTGATAGCCTTCACACGGCAATCTCCATGATTCGGTCGTTACTGCCAACGCTGGCCTCGTCTATATCCACCGATAAACACCCTTCCACTGCTTCATAAATATTGCTTAGCAACTCGTCAAAGCTTTCGCCTTGGGTTACACAGCCCGGAATCGACGGCACTTCAGCCCAGTAACCGCCTTCTTCGGCTTCGTGAATGATGACTTTTAATTTCATGCTTCTCTCCAAAAAACACCTGCCTGGATATTGCAATCACATCTTCAACGCCAAGATGATTGCAAGTACCAGAGCTAAACAAATAACCGCCAGCGGATTTGGCGCAAAAGCGTTGACCGCATCTATCAAACCCTTGATCTGCCCCATGACTGACCCTCAAAAAATTCTGACGGGGAAATCATAGGCGATACAATTGAACAATGTCAATTTTAATGAAGTCAACGAAGCTTAAAGTTTTACATATACATCCACAACCTTTAAACTATCACTCGTTCCTTAAGCCAATTAGGGATGAACCGCTTCGCTGACTACATTATGTGAAGCAACTCATTCGTTCCCCGCACCCGCGGGGACTTCCCCGACAAATCCGTCCGTCGCCGAATACAGGCTTTGCCCATCCACTAACGGCAACACCTCCAACCAACGCAACGCCTTTTGTTCATTTTTCAAAGCTTCAATCTGCGGTTTCAAATCTTCCGGTATTTGTAGACTGACTTTTTTCCATTCACGTTCCGGCAACTTAATCGTGCTCAACGCCCAAGCGTAACGCTCGACATCGGCGTAAGGCTTAAGCTGACCGTCAACCAGCACAGCCAACGCCACCGAAATACTTTCCTCTTCGGTGAGACGTGTGGGAATTCGGGTTTCCTCATCCCAATCGCCGCTTTTCCGGGTATAACCCTTTCCCAGATCAAGCCCATTCAACGTTGCCATGCTTTTTTGCACCATGGTTTTACCTTCCGCGTCGAACGACGCTTCTTCCAATGCAAGCGGTATGCGAGCCTGCGCTTCATCGGCATACACGCCTTCAATCAATTCCCGCGCATCGTCCGGCATGGCGAAACCACCTTTATCTGCCAATAATCGAGCCGACAGCCATAGCTGACCAACGTGGGGGTAAACCGCCTGGGTGCCGGCGTGATCCGGCTTCAACCAAGCGGCGTTTGCATCGTCCGAAGGCGTCGGAGCATACAGGTAAAACACCGGTGCGCCGCGGCGATCTTCCGCGCCTTGTTCACACAAACGGTTGCCTAACGCATCGCGGACATGGCGGCACAAACGGCCGGCGCGTTGAATCAGTAAATCGATGGGTGCCAAGTCGCTGATCAGTACATCGAAATCCAAGTCCAAGGATTGTTCGACTACCTGGGTGGCAATCAGGATTTGGCCGTTGCGCTGGTCATGCCCTGATTGTTCGCCGAAGGTTTGCAAGGTGCGGTTTTCGATGACTTGCCGGTCTATCATCGCAAAACGGCTATGGAACAAACTCAAGCGTTCGGCGGCAACGCCTTGACTGAGCAATGTTTGATAAGCCTGCCGAGCCGATTTGACGGTATTGCGTATCCAACAAACGCAGAGGCCTTGCTCGGCGCTTTGGCGAATTTTGGCAATGATTTGTTCTTCGCTGTCGAGGCGTTGAACGTGAACCGTGCGTTTGACTTCGGCGCGGGTATCGATGGGCTTTTCCAGGTTTTGTGCCGGCGTGTGAGTCGCCAACGGGTAAGCCGCCGGATAGGCCAAATTCGGCGCTTCCAATCCGAGTCCGCGATGAAAAGCCGCGGTTAGAGTTTCGCGCATGGTTTGCGGCAAGGTGGCCGACAACAGAATCGCGCTGCCACCCTGGCGGGCATGGGCTTCCAATAATGCCGAAAGTAGTTCTCGCATATAGCTGTCGTAGGCGTGGACCTCGTCCACCAATAACACCTTGCGCCCCAAACCCAGTAAACGCAAGGATTGATGCCGCGCCGGCAACACCGCCAATAAAGCTTGGTCGAGCGTGCCGACGCCGACATCCGCCAGTAAGGCTTTTTTGCGACTGTCCGCCAGCCAGGCGTTGCAGTAAGCGGTAGCGCTCAGTTCCTGATCTTCCTCGAGTCGGCCGTTCTGATAATCGGTATCTAGATTTGCTTGCTCGGCCAGTAGCACCGAATCACGAAAGGCTTGCGACAATTCCCGAGCACCATGCGCCAGTACCAACGATGGCTGTTCGCCGACTTCATAAAAGCTGCGGTAGACCTTACCCAAGCGCTGGTACATGGCGTTGGCGGTCGCCATGGTCGGCAAGCCGATGTACAGACCGTCAGCCAAACCTTTTGCAATCAAGCGTTGCGTCAAAATCAACGCAGCTTCGGTTTTGCCGGCACCGGTGACGTCTTCGAGGATGAAGAACTGCGGTTGATCGGCCAACGGCTCTTCGGCAGCGTATCGTTGTAACGGCGTAGGCTGCTGGATAAAGGGAAACAGGGTTTGCACGGCTTCGAATTTTCCGGCTACAGGCGGTTTAGGCAAACCGGCAAGCGCTTGTTTGGCCTTGGGTAACGCAAAGTTTTGCCAATATTCGGTAAGCGGCATCGGCTTGGCGCAATAAGTGAAATGCTCCTGATTCGAACCCAACCAGTCGGCCAACACGGCTATACCGGCGAATTGCCAGGACAACGGCTTCAGGCGTTTATAAAGGTTCTTGTCCGCTAGGGGCTGAAAGTCGAAATCAGCCAGAAAGCAATCCAGCAAATGCTGCACGAAGACGAACGCTGCCTGCTCGTCGTCGGCCTCGAAGAAATTACCAAGCCGAAAGCTATCCAATTTCGGCGGCATGCCGTGGTGGCCGGTGACGATTTCCAGCCAGGGATCGATTTTGTTGATACAAGTAGCCTGAACCGGCTGAAGGTGCTGCGCCAATTTTTCTTGCAACACGTCCCGCCACAACGCAAATCCCAGACTATCGTGACGTTCCGAATAAGTCATTCTGGGATTCGGCTTGACCAAACCGTCCGACAAATCCGTTCGCAAACCTTGGAACGCACGAGCAAATTTGCCTAGATCGTGCAGGACAAGACAAAAGGTAAACCAACGTTGCAGCCATTCCGGCTCGACTTGCAGGCGCATTGCTAGTTGCTTACAAACCGCTGTATTCGGAGCAAGCCAGAGCGATCCTACCGCCGCCACATCCAAACAATGGTAAGGCAATAAATGATAAGCCGGACCGTCATCGGATTCTGGCTTGGCTTTACCCCAATATTGGAAATACGATGCTGTCACGCTCAGTCCTTGATTTGATTGAAATCCATATCTGACAGATATGCTACGCCGCCAGGTAGTGTAGTCGTTTGCAGGTATTCATCAATGCTGAATCGACCCGGCACAGCAAGAGTTCGGCGTTTGTTAAGTGCTACGCCGCTGGTGATGTTTACACGCCAATGTTAAAAATCGATGGCCGGTTAAAATCGTTTAGCCGTTGTCAGCGCCAATCATCCTAAAACCAACTTGGCGATGTCACACCCTGCCCTGCTCTTGCAGCATGGCGTAGGCGGCGTTGATCTGCCGAGTTTCTTCCTCGGCGAGTTGTTTGATTTTTTCGCCAAACACGCCGACTCGGTCCGGGTGGTATTCGGAAATTTTCTTTTTGTATGCTGCTTTGATGTCTATCGGTATGGCATCGGCAGTTAGACCGAGAATTAAATAACAATCCGCTAACGATTTGATGTGTTGATCGTCTTCAGGCAGTTTTATTTCGGTTATATACACATTGCGATGTTCGTCGATATCCAATTTGAATTGTGCATAGCACTTTCGGCATCGCGCTTTGTTACCCTCGATGGGTAACGTAAATTTAATGTGTTGCGCACAGGATGGACAGGAAATTGTCCTTACATTGGCAGGCGTTCTAAGGGTGGGCTGCTTTTGATTTTGATGTTTGCGTCGAACTTTTCGGGCCTTGAAGACCAGCAGCGCGACCAAAATAATGTTCAATATTAGCGATGCGGACAAAACAATATTGATCATCATCCCGGCTAATTGACTGATCGACGAAATTTAAAATGAAGGGGATTAAACAGGCGGCGCCCCATACTCGTTTGCACGGTCATCGCCTTTTGACACCATCCAAATGAAATACGGAATGATGCCGATGATGGTCAGAATAATCAGATACCACCAGCCGCTATGCCCGGTATCGTGTAATCGGCGGATATTAACAGCCAGCGACGGAAATAGAATTACCAAATTGGTGATCGCCGTGACGGTTGCCGGCTCGCCGTAGGACGATTGATCGATGATCCCCGCTATCATCGACACCAATAGTGTGAAAAGCGCGAACCACCAGTATTCGGCTCTCGAGGCTCTACCTGTAAAAACAAATGCCTTTGCAAAACAGCCGGACACCGCTTCGGTAAACGTCATATTCCGTCCGTTAGCCACTGGCCCGCGATAGCCGTTATTCGCTTGCATGGCTGCGCCACACTCAAGGCAGAAATTTGCATTGTCAGGATTTTGTTTTCCACAGTTTGGGCAGTACATTTTGCGCTCCGACAGACTCTTTAAGTGACGATATTACTGCGATATGGAAAAATGTGTAGTCCGTGCGCACATTTTTATGCCGTTTCGTTAGTCGCCTTGACGATAGAGATGCAACGCTTTACGAACCTGACCAGCCACAGTGCTTACACTGTACGCCAGTAACTAAACCAATCCCGGCAAATAGCGAACGCACCCTCTCGCCAAGTTTATCGCTGCTTTCAACGAAACGGCAGGTCCAGAAAAATCAGGTGGAACCTTGCCTGAATGCGTTTACCACAAAACCGCTGGCAGTCCTCCGCCAAAAGGCGGCGTAACACGACTAAACCGCGTTGCACGGTTTACCCGGGTTAACTATTTATTCTGCTCGTCCACAGTGTCGTTGTCGTCTTTCGGGGCGGCATCGACAACGCGCTTTTTCGACTTCTTGATAGCGGTCTGCTGATTTATCCGTTCAAGCTGGGCTAGAAAGTACGAGTCGTAATTCCAGTTTGGTTTTGCTGCGATGGGTTCGGGCTTGGTATCTCTGATGTCGCTCATAGTATTTTCGTTGATTACACTCGTTTGTGGGCAGATTAACTGCATTGACATAAATTAGCGCGCATCGCCAGTCACCCAGAATCGCATAGACTCTTCGCCTAAAACATAAAGTTTGATTCAGTGGGTTATTTGAACAACTCGCGCTGGACGTATTAAACAGTCGCCGGCTTCAGCATTGAGGTTTTGCCTACCATAATATCCGCGGCTTTCAGCATGCGCTTAAACACCGATTCCTGGCAGTAAGGAATATTATGTTTCTCGCACAGCGCTTTCACTTGCGGCTGCAATTTTTGGTATTGGCTTAGCGGCAAATCCGGCCATAAATGGTGCTCAATTTGATAATTCAACCAACCGTAGAAAAAGTCATTGAAATTAGACCCGGTTGGATAATTGACCGAACCCAAAATCTGCCGCAGATAAAACTCGCCTTTACTATGCGATTTTTCATCGAACATCATCACGTCATCGCCGGCATGATTGGGGATCATCACCAGAAAGCTATGCATATTGGTGAAAATTTCCGCCAGAATCGAATTGATCAATACACTGACAGCGGCAAACCCGCCCAGCGGTAAGAATAGCAGCGGTATTAATACAAAACGATACGCGCTATAAGGCAATACGCTTTGCAGCCATAGCGCCTTACCTTGCGGGGTAAACAAGCTCCAGGCACCGATACGTGTGGTCTCGGGCTTGGGTTTACCTTGCAGGCGGGCGGCATTTAAAACCAATTCTTTATGCGTGCGCGGGGTGTAATAAATGATTTTCCAGATACCGGAAAACAACGCCACGATGGCATAGCGTTGCCACATCGGCAGTTTGGATTGCCGCAACCATTCCATATTGTGCTGGGCATTGTTGGGATCGGTCTCCTCACCCAGGTTGTAATGATGCAATAAATCGTGTTCGTGATGCCAACCGGCCGGGGTCATCCAATCCGGCCAATCCAAAAACCGCCGCCAGCCCTTTGCAAACTTCTTGCTGGTGTAGTTTTTGTCCACATCCCGCATTTTATCGAAGGCTTTATGCACGATGGGGTGGCCTACCCCGGTCCAGCGGGAAAAACTACCCTGACTGATCAACAACGCGGAAATCGGGTTGGGAAAAATCCAGGCGGTCGCGTAACCCACGAGAGAGCAAACCTTGCCCCAACGTTCGACTTTTTTTAAATGTTCGAAATCGGCAGGACCAATATCGGCTAACGCTTGTTTGTGAATTTGGCTGATGTCTTTGGCTAATTGTTCGCGATCAACCGACTGGTAACTATTTAAACTCAAAATGTGTTGTCTCTGTAAAGTGCAAGGAAAGGATTTGAATACCTTCGGATAAAAAGTCAGGATTTAAAGCGTCCGGACGGCGCTTAAAATTAGCGGTTGCGGCCTATAGGGTCGGAACTAACCAAAACTGGCCGGCCAAAACGGTATAAGTCTATAGACCATCCGCATCTTTGCACGCGCTATCAAACTCCCCGACATCCCGCGCGCGAGTATAACGAAGCAACTTTTGCAAATGTCTAAAAAGGATAGAGTGTTGATTTAAATGGTGCCGGCAATAGGAATCGAACCTACGACCTTCGCGTTACGAGTGCGCTGCTCTACCTGCTGAGCTATGCCGGCGTGTGATTGTCTATTTGTAGATGGCTTTGGGGTCTTTGAGTACCGGCTCGGTGGCTTGCCATGCACCATCTTTCAGGCTGCGGTAAAAACAGCTTTCCCGACCGGTGTGGCAGGCGATGCCGCCTTCCTGTTCAATTTTAAGCAATATTACATCAGCATCGCAATCCAATTGCATGTCGATGACTTTTTGCCTATGCCCGGACTCCTCGCCCTTGCGCCACAAACGGTTGCGCGAGCGGGACCAATATACCGCATAACCTTCGGCAACCGTCAAGGCCAGTGACTCGCGATTCATCCAGGCAAACATCACCACGCGGCCGCTGTCATGCAGCTGGGCGATGACCGGCAACAGGCCGTCTTCGGTCCACTGGATTTCCTCCAACCAAGCCAAGCTCATAAACGCACCTCTATGCCTCTGGATTGCATATGTTTCTTGGCCTGCTCTATCGTATATTCGGCAAAGTGGAAAATGCTGGCGGCCAACACTGCGTCGGCTTTACCTTGGGTAATGCCGTCGGCTAGATGGTCCAGATTGCCGACACCGCCGGAAGCGATGACCGGGATGCTGACCGCTTCGCTGATCGCACGGGTCAAAGCCAAGTCAAAGCCGGATTTGGTACCGTCGCGGTCCATGCTGGTTAGCAGAATTTCGCCGGCACCGTAGTCTTTCATTCTGACGGCCCATTCGACGGCATTAATGCCGGTCGGTTTGCGGCCGCCGTGGGTAAATATCTCCCAGCGGTTTTCCTCGCCTTCCTGGCTGACTTTTTTGGCGTCGATAGCCACCACGATACATTGCGAACCAAACTTTTCAGCCGCTTCCTTAACAAACACGGGCCTGAATACCGCAGCGCTGTTGATGCCCACTTTGTCCGCGCCGGCGTTGAGCATGCGGCGGATGTCTTCCAACACCCGGATGCCGCCGCCCACGGTCAGCGGGATAAATACTTCGCTGGCCACTTGTTCGACCACATGGACGATGGTGTCGCGGTTGTCGTGAGTGGCGGTGATGTCCAGGAAGGTGATTTCGTCCGCGCCTTCCCTATCGTAGCGGCGGGCAATCTCGACCGGATCGCCGGCATCACGAATATCGACGAACTTTACGCCTTTAACGACGCGGCCGTTATCGACATCCAGGCAGGGAATAATACGTTTGGCTAGGCTCATGGTTTACGATTTAGCAGCATTAGCTCAGACATCTGCTCCACCGAAAGACTCGGCGAGCTTTTCGCCTTCGGCAAAATCCAGCGTCCCTTCGTAAATAGCCCGACCGGTGATGGCACCCATAATGCCTTCGTGGGCCACCTCGCCCAGCGCACGAATGTCGTCCAAATTAGTGATACCGCCGGAGGCGATGACCGGAATGTGCACCGAGCGCGCCAATTTTGCAGTGGCTTCGACATTGACGCCCTGCATCATGCCGTCGCGGGAAATATCAGTGTAGATAATGGCGGCAACGCCGTTGGACTCAAATTTTTGTGCTAGATCGATGACATCGTGGCGGGACAGTTTCGACCAGCCGTCGATTGCTACTTTGCCGTCTCTGGCATCCAGACCGATGATGATATGGCCGGGAAACTCAATCGACACGTCGCGCACGAAATGCGGTTCGCTGACGGCCTTGGTGCCGATAATCACATATTGCACACCGGCTTCCAGATACGCCTGGATGGTGTCTTCATCTCGGATACCGCCGCCGATTTGCACCGGCACATCGGGATAAGCCTGGACGATGGCGTTAATAACCTGGGCATTTTTCGGTTTACCAGCGAAGGCGCCGTCCAGATCGACCAGATGCAATCTCTTCGCCCCTGCTTCAACCCAGCGCCCGGCCACAGCCACCGGATCGTCCGAGAATACGGTATCGTCTTCCATACGACCCTGGCGCAAACGGACACATTTTCCTTCCTTCAAGTCAATTGCGGGTATCAGCAACATATTTAAATCTCGACAGTTAAAACACTAAATCTAAAGGTTAGTAAAGCCAACATCTAAGGGTTGGGGAGTTACGCGGTCCCATCCCAAGCCAGGAAGTTTTGCAATAGCTGCAATCCTACAGTCTGGCTTTTTTCGGGATGAAATTGCACGGCAAACATATTCTCTTTTGCCAGTGCGCAGGTAAAGGCTTGCGGATAATCGGCCGTTGCGGCGCTGTGGCGCGAATCGTCCGGCGCCGCATAATAGCTGTGTACAAAATAAAAGCGACTACGATCCGGAATGTCGCGCCAGAGCGGATGCGGATGTTGTTTGACCTGATTCCAGCCCATATGCGGAATTTTCAGAACATTGCCGTTGGCATCCAACATGTGATCGGCAAAACGGCGGGCATGGCCGGGGAATATATTCAGACAGGCGATGCCGTCGTTTTCCTCGCTGTCGGTCAGCAAGGCCTGCATCCCCAGGCAGATGCCCAGAAAAGGCTTGCTTTGCGCTACTTCACGGATCACATCCGCCAAACCACTCTCGTTCAAGGCTTGCATACAATCGCGTATCGCGCCGCCCCCCGGAAATACCACGCGATCCGCCGCGCGGATCAACGAGGCTTCGGCGGTTATTTGTACGTTTACCCGGCTATCGGCATGTTGAAGCGCTTTGGCAATGGAATGCAGATTTCCCATTCCGTAATCGATAACGGCTACTGATGACATAAAACTAGAGATACAAGGTCGGGGTTTCTAGGCGAAAAATGGGGGAATTATAGACTGCCTTTAGTGGAAGGCATGATACCGGCCATCCGCTCGTCATGGCTGATTGCCATCCGCACGGCCCGGCCGAATGCCTTGAATACGGTTTCGGCAATATGATGCGCATTGCCGCCCTTGATATTATCGATATGCAAGGTCACGCCGGCATGATTCACAAAACCTTGAAAAAACTCTTTAAACAAATCCACGTCGAAATTACCGATGAACGCGCGTTTGAATTCCACTTGATAGAACAAGCCCGGACGGCCGGAGAAATCCACCACCACCCGCGATAACGATTCATCCAACGGGCAATAAGCGTGGCCGTAACGGTAAATGCCTTTTTTATCGCCCAGCGCTTTGGCAAAGGCTTGACCGAGCGTAATGCCGATGTCTTCCACGCTGTGATGGGCATCAATGTGCAGGTCGCCGTGCGAGACAACCTCTATGTCTATCAAGCCGTGCCGGGCTATCTGATCCAGCATGTGGTCCAAAAAACGGCAAACCGGTGGTAAACGAAGCCGAGCCGTTACCGTCGAGATTAATGGAAACTTTGATCTGGGTTTCGAGCGTATTGCGCTCAACCTGGGCGGTGCGTGGGTTCATGCTTGATGCGGATGGCTTATTTCGGCGCTAGTTTACGTGATTGTGACAACTACGCCAAACTCTTGCTGGCGATCTCATAGACATCCTTGGACAGATGCTCGGTAGCGACGATACGCTGTAATTGCTGTTTCATCAAGCCCTGCCGGGCTGCATCATAACGCCGCCATTGCGCCAGCCCGGTGACCATCCGCGAGGCGATTTGCGGATTGAGGGTATTCAGCGCCAACACTTGGTCGGCCAGGAAGCGGTAGCCCTCGCCGTTTATGGCATGGAAATGCAGTGGATTGGCCTGGCTGAAGGCACCAATCAATGAGCGCACGCGGTTGGGCGTTTTCATATCGAAAGCCGGATGCTTCATCAAGGCCTGCACAGTAGCAAAGGTATTGGGCATGCTGCTTGTGGCTTGCAAGGTAAACCATTTGTCTATCACCAGCGCTTCCTGCCGCCATTGCACGTAAAAACTATCCAGACTTCTGGCCTTGGCCGGATGGTTACTGTTGACGATGACCGACAACGCCGCCAACTGATCGGTCATATTCCGGGCGCTATAAAACTGCTGCTCGGCGATATGATAAACATCCTGATTTTCCAGCTTGCTCAAATAGCTCAAGCAGGCATTTTTCAAGCGCCGCCGCCCGACCGCACCGGCATCGAAACTACCGGATTCGTCGCGGTGATGTTGCTGGTACAACTGCTTAAACTCGGCTTGCAATTGGTCTGCCAAGGTCTTTTTGACAAACTCGCGGGCTTGATGGATAGCTTCAACATCAATAACAGCCATTTGCCCGGATAAATAACTTTCTTCCGGCAGCGCCAGCAACAACGCTTGATAAGACAAATCACCGCCGCTATCGGTCAACACGCTGCGATAGGCATCGACGATAACCGGCTCCAGTTGCAAAGGCCGGCCCAATTCTATCGCATCGATCAGCTTGAAAATTACCTGCACGGCCAGTTGCTGTCCCGCTTCCCAGCGGTTAAATGTATCGCTGTCGTGCCGCAGCAAAAACGCCAATTCTTCCAGGCTACGCTCAATCTTCAAGGTAACAGGCGCGGAAAAACCTCTTAATAGTGACACGACCGGCTGCTGAGATAACTTATCAAAGCTAAAAGTTTGCTCCGCTTCCGTAACATTTAAGGTAATTTCCGCCTGACTGGAACCGTTGTAATGAATCTGCGCAGCCGAACCGTCGGCAGCCAGCAAACCCAGTTTTACCGGGATATGTAGCGGCGCTTTCACCGGTTGATTAGGCGTAGGCGGACAATTTTGTTGAATGGTCAAATGCAGTTGTTGAGATTCGGAATCGTATTGCTGGCTCACCGTCAACACCGGCGTACCGGCTTGCGAATACCAAAGTCTGAACTGCTTCAACTCCACGCCATTGGCGTCTTCCAAAGCCTTGACGAAATCCTCGCAAGTCACCGCCTGGCCGTCGTGGCGCTGGAAATATAAATCACAGCCCTTCCTGAAACCAGCCGCGCCCAGCAAGGTGTGCAGCATCCGCACTACTTCCGCACCTTTTTCATAGACGGTTAGCGTGTAGAAATTGTTGATTTCGATATAGGCTTCCGGACGAATCGGATGCGCCAACGGGCCGGCATCTTCGGCAAACTGCCGGGTGCGCAAAGCGTTGACGTCTTCGATGCGTTTTACCGCCGGCGACGTGCGGTCGCCGCTGAATTGCTGGTCGCGGAACACAGTAAAGCCTTCTTTCAAACTTAACTGAAACCAGTCGCGGCAAGTAACGCGGTTACCGGACCAGTTATGGAAATACTCGTGACCGATCACGCCTTCGATGTGCTCGTAATCGCTGTCGGTGGCGGTGTCGGGCCGGGCCAGCACGAATTTGGTGTTGAATACGTTCAAGCCTTTGTTTTCCATCGCGCCCATATTGAAATGGTCGACCGCAACGATCATGTACAAATCCAGGTCGTATTCCAAACCGTAAGTTTCTTCATCCCAACGCATGGCGTTTTTTAAAGACTGCATGGCGTGGTCGCATTTGTCGACATTGTGCTGCTCGACGAATATTTCCAACGCGATCCGCCGACCGGTCATGGTGATGAACTCGTCGGCCACGCATTCCAGTTGCCCGGCCACCAGGGCAAACAAATAACAAGGCTTGGCGAAGGGATCTTCCCAACTCACCCAATGCCGGTTGTTTTCCAAATCACCCTGCCCGACCTTATTGCCGTTGGACAGCAAGACCGGATATTTGCTCTTATCGCCAGTCAAGGTGGTTTTAAAACGGCTCATCACATCCGGCCGGTCCAAAAACCAGGTGATTTTCCGAAAGCCCTGTGCCTCGCACTGCGTGCAAAGCATGCTGCTGGATAAATACAAACCTTCCAGCGCGGTATTGGCTTGCGGATTGATGACATTTTCGATGACGATCTGAAACGGCCTATCCTGCGGCACTTCATGCACGACCAAGGCTTCCTCGCCCAGCAAATACTGGCTCTGTTCCAGTGCCTGGCCGTCTATCGCGATACTCACCAACTGCAATTCCTCGCCGAGCAAGGTTAATGCGGTACTGCTGTCTTGGCTTTGCGGATTGCGGCGTAAACTCAAGGTTGAGCGGACCTGCGTGTGTTGCTCGTCCAGGTCGAAATTCAGTTCAATCTGTTCGATCAGATATTCGGGCGGGGTATAGTCTTTCAGGAAAACAGTTTGCGGGCTTGCATCGCGCATCATTTATCGCTCGTCTTGTTTGACAGGTTGTGGCGGTTTATAGGAAATCAGCCAGTAAGTAAGGCCCAGCGCCACGATGACCGCGGCAATGGCCGTAATGTAAGCCGGATCCAAATCCTTGAAATCCAGCATGATCACTTTTCGGGCCACGGCCATCAAGGCAGTGGCTATGACCATTTTAATCGGTAGCGTGTCGTGTTTGATGTACAGCGTGATGTTGATAAATATCTCTATCGCGATCAACACCGCCATGAATGACCCAAAAATCACCAGTATGTCGGACACCGTCAGCATCAAAAACGGCGCCGCGACCACCCGTTGGTACATCACATAACCCACATCAGCCACGCCCCACAAGATAACCAACACCATCAGCACCGCCAATATTCTGACCGCGAAATGAATGACCGCGTGCAGGACTTTGAGCATGGCATCTTCCGGAATCGGCGGTACTTTTACTTCGTGGCCTTCCTCGCGCAAATTGCGGTTAGCGCTGGGCCGGGAAGATGCCGGTGGCGGCACGGAAGGTCGAACGGGCGGTTTACTGTCCATCTACAACTCCTGGTTTTTCTGCCAAGCCACATAAGCCAACAAGGCCCATGCGGCTAAAAAAGCCAGGCCGCCCAACGGCGTGATCATACCCAGCCAACCGATATTCAATATCGCCAGTAAGTATAGACTGCCGGAAAACAGCACAACGCCCGCCACCAAACACCAGCCGGCCCAGCGCAGCAATTTATGTTCCGGTAACACTGCGATCAAAGCCAGAACCAACACATGCCACATCTGGTAGCTTACCGCGGTTTTGTAAACATCCAGCAGATGCTCGGATAATAAATGCTTCAAGCCATGCGCGCCGAATGCGCCCATCGCTACGCCGATAAAACCGCCAACCGCGGCCAGAAACAAAAAAGGCGGACGCATTATTTCTCCAGCAGGCGCGGCATCAGTTGCACCAGATTACACGGCCGGGTGCGGTAATCCAATTGTTCCTTGATTAAGGAATCCCAGGCAGTCCGGCAAGCACCGGACGAACCGGGCACGCAGAAAATATAAGTGGCGTTGGCCACGCCGGCGATAGCCCGCGATTGCATCGTCGAGCTTTTGATGTCCTGGTAGGAAATCGTCCGAAACACTTCGCCAAAGCCATCCAATACTTTATCCAACAGCGGTTGAATCGCTTCCGGGGTACCATCGCGCCCCGTCACGCCGGTGCCGCCGGTGGTGATAACCGCATTGACCTGCGGATCGGCGATCCATTGACTGACGGCGGCGCGGATTTGGTAAATATCATCGGGAACGATTTTTTTGTCGATCAAGTTATGCCCGGCCGCAGTCAAACCGGTGACCAAGGTTTGCCCGGATACGTCGTCTAATTCGGTACGAGTATCGGAGACAGTCAATACGGCGATATTAATCGGAATAAACTCTCGGGCTTGGCTCACAGTGCGGCTCCAGATAAAGGCTACCGCATTCTATGTAAAGCGCCGCCGGACAAGCAAGCATTGTTTAATTCAACGGCTGTCATACCGGCTTAACCGATAATGCCGTAAACTCCGGATATTGATTCCAATTCAGTTAGCTGCCGCCTACTCGATCATGCCTATCCAGATTTCCCGTTACGAAAAAATCGCCAGTCTGGCGGCCTTGTGCCTGCTGCTATTTGCCTGTTATCAGGTATTAAAACCGTTTATTTTCGATTTGTTGTGGGCGGCGATTCTGTGTTTTGTCACCTGGCCGCTGTATTTGCGTTTGCGCGATTGGAAGCTGACCGCCAACTGGGCCGCCACCGCCATGGTCCTGCCGATAGGCATATTACTGCTGACGCCGTTCGTCGCCGCCACGCTGACATTTACGGAAGACATAAACCACTTGCTGCAATGGCTGAATCAAAGCCGGCATGTGTGGCCGGAACCTCCGGCTTGGTTGCAATCGTTGCCGGTAGTCGGCGACAACGCTGTTGCCGCCTGGCAAAGTGTCGGCGAAGACTCCAGCCGCCTCGTCAATCTGGCCCGGCAATATGCGCTGGGCGCCAGTAGCTGGTTGCTGCAACAAGGCATTGGCTTGGCCGGCGAACTGATGCATATGGGCCTGGCTATTTTGGTGCTGTTTTTTTTCTATCGCGACGGCGAGCATGTTGCTCAGCATGTCGTGATTGGCGTCGAACGCCTGGCCGGCGAGCGCACCCAACGCATCCTGCATATCGTCCGCTCCAGTCTGCGCGCAGTGGTATACGGCATCCTCGGCACCGCGCTGGTACAAGCACTGGCTTCCATCCTGGGCTTTGTGATTGCCGGCGTGCCTTACGCCTTTGTGTTAGGCGTCATCGCCTTCTTTTTGATGATCATTCCAGCGGCCGGCACGGTGATCTGGCTGCCGATTGCCTTGTGGCTGCTGGCAGAAGGCGAAACCGGCTGGGCGGTTTTTATCGCATTGTGGTTTTTGTTATTCGTCGGCACCATCGACAACTGGCTACGGCCGATTTTGATCAGCCGGGAAGTGGAATTGCCGTTCGTGTTGATCGTGTTCGGCATCTTCGGCGGGCTGTTAGCATTTGGCTTTATCGGCGTATTTATCGGCCCGACCCTGCTGGCCACCAGCTATGCCTTGGTGCTGGACTGGCTGATTCGCAATGAACAGCAGGAGCTGGACAGCCAAGCGAACACTGAAGGTAAAGACTGCTAGTTATCCGCTGTCAGTTTGATTTGCCGAGTAACGCCGTCCGCTTGCTCAATTGCCGAAAATCCATCGAAAAAATACAGCATTGTGGCCCAAGGTTTGCTGGCAATCGTGGGGGAGGATAAACAACCATGTCGGTGAAACACCCATTTGCCATCTGCCCTGCTCAACAAGTTCCCGAGCTCGGCAAATTTCCGTTTGAACTGCTCTATCGAGGCTCGCCCCGCTCTGCGGTTCTGGTGCGTTTCCAAGGCGAGGTATACGCTTATCTAAACCAATGCGTCCACATGCCTAGGGCATTGGATTGTGAGAACAGCAACATTTTCGACGAATCGGGACGCTATTTGCAGTGTTCCATGCACAGTATTTGCTATGACCCGATCAGCGGCGAGTCTTTAAGCGAAATTTGCCTGGGCAAAAAACTGACCGCGCTGAAAGTCAAAGAACAAGACGACTGGATTTACTTAGTGGATAAAAGAGCCGCGATTACCGGTTGAGGCTTTGGCCCGGGGCGAAACAATAAGCATCGCCCCATTTGCTTTCAGACGGTTTACGCCGTAAACCCATCCGACCTTAGCCGTGCGCCGCGCCTTCCTTGATCTGTTGTTCCAGCTTTTCGTGCGCGCGTTCCAACTTGGCAAACACTCTTAAAATATCGGTAGCGGACAATATGCCTACCAGTTTGTCTTTTTCCACCACCGGCAGCGCGCCGACGCGGTGTTCCGCCATCATCGCCGCCGCTTCGGACGCTGGCGTTTCCGGGGTAACGGTATAAACGCCGCGATGCATGATATGCACGACTTTTTGCGTGACCACATGCAATTGGGTGCTGTCTTTACTAGCTTCCACCGCATTGGAATTACTTTTGGGGCCCAGGGCTTTATATAAATCCCGGTCGGAAACGATACCGACCAATTTGCCTTTTTCAACCACAGGCAAGTGGCGGATTTTCTCGTAATGGATCAAAAAGAACACGCGATCGATCAGATCGTGAGGTTCGACGGTAAATACCTTGGTGGTCATTAACTCTGCTACGCGCATGCTGTTTCTCCCATAAAAATGTCTGTATAAAAGTAAGTAAATTCTGACGCAATAGTGCCACTATAGCCAGGCAAAATTAAGAAATATCGCTGCTTGATGGCTGCACACAACCATTCATTCGCGAAGCACGGCCGTGAATCCTTCGCCCGCGGCACTTGGATCGACTCAATAAATCGCCCGACCCAAATCCAGACAGGTCAGATAAAGCCGCATGTCGAACTCCCATTGGTGATAGTCCGGCGCCATGTATTCGCATAATTTGTAAAACGCCTTGTTATGCTGCTTTTCACGTAGATGCGCGAGCTCATGAACGACGATCATCTGCAAGAACTCCGGCGGCGCCAGCTTAAAGATCGCGCCAATGCGAATTTCATTTTTTGACTTTAAATTGCCGCCCTGCACCCGCGATACCACCGAATGCAAGCCCAAGGCCTGATGCAATACATCGATTTTGTCGTCGTAAACGACTTTGCTGAGAGGGTTGGATTGCCGCAGAAATTGATTTTTAAGATCCATCGTGTAGACATAAAGCGCCTTGTCGGTCTTTATATCATGCGGCCGGGGATATTTTTTCAGCAGTAGCTCGGGCAGTTTGTCGCTGTCGATCAGCGCATGCACTTGCGCGGTGATGGCAGGCGCATAGCCGGCCAGGTATTTTAACGGGCGCATAAGCTCAAACCGCGCACCGCTTGGTTCAATCCCATGGCGGCTCGTCTCCGTCATAGGCTACAAAGTTTTTATCGCTTGACCGGGTTGTACCGCCGACGACACTGTCGGCTTTTGAACTTTTCGCCTCGCCGCCGGGCAATTGTCCAATCTCGGACTCCATCTGCCATTTGGCAAACAGCGCCACGTCTTTATTGGCGGGGACATACCATTTCTTGACAGCCGCATCCCACCTGGCGCCAAGCGCTTTCGCCGCATCCTTTTCGGCATAGGGTACATTCAGATAAGTTTTCGCGTCAGCCATTTACCGTAGCCGGTCAAAGTTTAATTGCATCGCAATATTGTAAAACATTGCTTATGCAAGCGGCGCGGATAATCCAATCTTACCCAGAAAACCTAACGCTGAAAGCATTTATCAATACATCTCACGCCGCAGAACAATCCAGTCCTACGGTTTTTTGCGGCTCGAACCCATAGTACTGGCAAAAGTAGTCGCCGCGAACAAGGCCGAGGAAACAATAAAATCGCCAGAAATAAACTCGATAACGCCGGTCACAAACACCAGCCCGGTCAAAATGTCTTTATGTAAGCGTTTCATGGTCGCTTCCCGAAGTAATTAAGGCATTTAGACTATATGCCCGCCGACATTAATTAACAATGACACTAAAAACACATTGATTAATCGCTAACAGGAAACAACCCAATAAGCCAAACCGCAAGCCGGTTTAACTGGGCTTATCGACTGCGTAGACGGCGAAACGGCAGCGCCAACAGGCCGACAAAGCCCAACTGCGCACTATCGCGATACTAGGACAAACCTATCATCATGGCAGTCTGTGCTTCGCGCGCTTGTGGACAATAGGTTTTGAACAATCTATCCCAGCATGACAGCGAGAAGCCGTAGTTGCTGTCGGTTTCCGATTGAAACGCGGAGTGATGAATGCGATGCATGTCTGGTGTCACTATCAAAAAGCGCAAGCCGCGCTCCAGCGCAGGCGGCAAGCCGACATTACCGTGATTGAATAACGCGCAACCGTTCAATATCACTTCAAAAGCGATCACCGCGAGCGGATCGACCCCGAGTAACAGCACCAGCGCGACCTTGTAAAGCATGGACAGCATGATTTCCAGGGGATGAAAGCGCACGGCAGTCGTCGTATCGAAATCCATATCGCTATGGTGTACCTGATGCAGCCGCCAAAACCAGCGCCAGCGATGGGCGGCGATATGTTGGGCGTAAATGGCAAGATCCAGCAGCAACAGGCTCAGCGTTATCGACAGCCAATTCGGCACCGACAGCAAATTGAATACGCCGATTTGTTGCTCGGCAGCCCAGTTCGCCGCCAGCCAAGCCGCGGCACCGATGCTGAGCCGCATCACACCGACATTCAGAATCGCCAAACCCAAATTGACCGGCCAACGGCGGCGGCGCGTTGCCGCCAATCGCCGCTTGGGCCGCAGCCACTCCCAAGCCGCCATTAGCAAAAATATCCCCAAAAACACGCCCAAGCGCACCATTGCTTCCATCACTGCCTCCGATAATACCGCGCTGCCAGTTCATCCGGATGGGCTCCGAAAAAATACCGCAGCCGCAAACACCACATCAATAAGATCGTTCTGAGGATACCGTGTTCTTGCCAACGCCGCGCGGCAGTAACGACCCTAGCCCTTAAACAGCAAGGTTTACCTAGCTTGTTCAGCGCCGCACTGATGGCAATATCTTCCATCAAGGCAATCTCCGGAAAACCGCCCACGGCTCGAAATGCCTGACGAGTAATGAAGATGGCCTGATCGCCGGTAGCAATACCGGTCAAGCGGGAGCGCGCGTTCATCATGCCGGCGATCAATTTAAAAATGGCTTTTGGGCTGTCGAATTGCACATCAAAACGCCCCCACGACCAGCCTTGCGCGACCGCAGACAAAATTAAAGCGATAGCCTGATCCGGCAGCCGGGTATCGGCATGCAAAAACAGCAACACGTCGGCTTGGGCTTGTTGCGCCCCCAGGTTCATCTGCCTGGCCCGGCCAGGCTGACTGGGCAAAATCTGATCGACCAAAGGCTTCGCTATAAGCGGGCTGGCATCACGACTGCCGCCATCGACCACCAATAATTCGCAGCGCGATCTCAGTGCCTTCAAGGCTTGCAATTTGTCCGCAAGCTGCGCCGCTTCGTTGATCACCGGCATGATGATGCTGATTTGCGGTTTCATTGAGCTTGCCCATCCATTTCAACCGCCGCCTTGGTCAGCGGCAATACATGGCGTAGTTATTGATGCGTTCATTCACTGTTCTCCCGGCAAACGGCAATACCTGCGCATGTCATCGCTCATTATTAACTCGGCCCTTAAACTCCCTATAGCCATCATTCCCGCAAAAGCGGGAGCCGTTAGACCGCGCAGCGAATCCATTGTAGCAACTGGACTCTCGCCTGCGCGGGAGCGACGATATTGAAGGGCTGGGTAATAATCCAAAATGCCAAACCGCCTTTTTTAACATATAGCGCCGCGCTGCATTATCGTCTCCGGCCTTGCTTGGTTCATTCATGCCGCGCTAGGGTTACGCAACCCGCTACGACCAACTCAAAAAAGGGGGTTGTGCAAATCAATGCAGTGTGATTTTACTGCCTCAGTTGGCGACTACTCTGCCATTAAGAAACCCGCAAGTCTTGCGGTTAGTAGAGTAACGGTGCTTGGAAATGCCCCGGCTCAGCTGGCCGGGGGAAATAGATTTATACGGTTAAACCCTGTTTCTTGCGCAGATTGCTGGAGCCCATCAGCCCAGCCAAGCCGGTAGCAAACATCCAAACTGCGGCCGGAACAGGCACAACCTGAACTTGACTGCCGATAAAGCTGGTATTGATCGGCAGCGCACCCGGGCTGACGAAACCAACATTGAAGGAGTCAATGTTCAAACTCAGCGCACTGGATTCACCTTGGTTACCCACCACGTTGAAAGTGAAAGACGCCAAAGCAAAATTAGTACCGGCATTTCCTACACTCTTGCCCAGAAAGACGTAGTCGATGAGACCAGTGCCGGCGTTGCCGTCGCTGATAAAACTTGCATCCCACGGCGGATTGGCAATTGCAGTGCCCACATAACTCAATACACCAGGATTCCAAGACAAGGAAAACGCCGCGCCGTCGGGGCCATCCGGAAAGTTTTCACCGATTAGGTCCACGGTAAAGGTATCGCCGGCTGAAACGTTAATATTCTCGCCCTGGCTGAATTTTACTACGCTGGTGGCGATAACGGTGGCCGAAACCGGCGCGGCCGTTAGTAGTGTCGCGGCTAGCGCGCCGATAAGTAAAACAGGATGTTTCATGTAATGCTCCATTCAATTAAAAGTAAACGAGATTGACCGTGCTCGCGGGGGGGCTTTAAACGAGCCCCCCCCCCCGCGAAACTTAGGGCGCGATACCGGTTGGTCCGGGTGCTTTACCCAAATAGGTTTTCAACAGACTCAAGTCGGCGGAATCGACGACCCCATTGCCGTTTAAGTCTTCATTTGCCGACACCGTGCCGAGCTTGGATTTCAGCCTGGACAAATCGGCCGGATCGACGACGTTGTTCTGGTTGAAGTCCGGATCGCAGATATTGCCGAAACTATCGCCGTCGGTATTTCGCTGATTGGCGTTGACGACCAGTTTGCAGTTATCCAGATTGTCGGACACGCCGTCGCCGTCGGAATCCGGCGCTGGCGGTGCAGCGACCGTGCCGGCGAACTCAGCACTGGCTATTACGCTGGACTTTTGCGAGGAGGCATCGAACATGGTTTTAAAGTCCGCGACTTCCGGCGTGGCCGTGTCGCTGAACAAATCCTCGGCATAGGCATGCGACAGGGTTTGATAAACCAGCTCAGCCTTGACCGTATAGTTACCCACCGGCAGACCGCCGATTTGGTAGCTGATCTGATCGCTACCGCCGATGAAGTTGCTGTCGGACGCTGCGGAACCGGCGACCCGCACATCGGCGGGCGCACTGGTTTTATTAAAACCGGGTGGCAGAATGCGGTTATCTTTCAAATACTCCTTACCTCGTAACAAGGTGTAGGTCACTTCGCCTTGGTCGTTGCCCATGATCGCTTCGTAAACTTGCACCTGATCGTCAGCAGTGATTTGATCGTAATGCGGCTCAAAGTTGGCGCCGTTTTCGTCGGCATCAACCCCGACAATACTGCCGTCGGCCCTGACTTTTCCGGACTCCCAAACGATTTGATTCTGCGCGTTGGTCACCACGACATGCACGACAGCTCGCCGCGACGGATAGCTGGTTGGCAGCTTGTGTCCGGTAGTGCTGTTAATCTGCAAGGTAAAGTCCAGCGCATTAGGGGTTGAGCGCTGCTCGGCAACCGTCACCGTCGCCGCGCTTTTCAACATCGCGTCGGTTTTGCTTAAGGTTTCGGCGAAATTATTGGATAACACGCCCAATTGGTTTTTATTGTTGCTGAGAATATCTAGCATCAACTTATTGGCGCCCACCAGATCGTGAATCGCAAAATTGTTGCGTAAACCGGACATACCCATGGTCGAAATTTTCACGCCATCGGTACGGCTCATATGGCAGCCTTGGCAACTTTTTTGACCGACATAGCTGCTTTGTTCCCACTCCATGTATGGCGTTTGCTCGGGGAATTCGCTTTCCGGCGTGGTGCTCAAGATAGTGCCGTTTTGATCGACGTAAGGTGTCTTCAGGTTGTGGCAGGATGCGCATAACTTGGACTCCTTGATCTGCGCGCCATAGGTAGGCGTATAGCCGGTATGCATTATCATCGGCATCGTGAATAGCGCGGTATCGCCGGGACCGCCATAAGGCCCGTAGATGGTTTTGCTATCGTTGATGGCGTAATTGCCGGACATGGTTGCCAGCGTGCCCAAGGCCGGCGTAGCTGGAATCTGATGGCACAAGGTACAACTCACACCGTCCATCGCCGCATCGTGTTTGGCGTGGCCGACGTCGAGAATACCGCCGTCGAAAATGGTTTGGCTGGCGCTGCTACCGTCTTTTTTGGCTTGAGCGTTGGCCATCGGTGCGTGGCATTTGCTGCATTTATCGTTGATGACTGTTTGCAGTTCGGGGTGGCGAGACATCTCGCTACGCACCTTCGCACGCCAGAACGGATCTCTCGATGAATTGGCCATCATCGTCGACGACCAATCGGTGACGATGGAAACGTCTTTACTTTGATTGTCGACTATACCGTTGTGGCACATCGCGCAATTCTGCGAGCCGGAGAAATGGCTGGTGATAAATGCCGGATCGCCCGCATCGGCAGGTAGGCCGACGAAGGGATTGGGTGGTGTGGTCGGTCCGGTTCCTTCTTCCACTACCACCGCATCGATGTCGTAGGTCTTGTAATCGGGCGTCGGCGCACTATTGAAAAACCGCAGTTCCGCCGCAGGATTTGTGGTGCTGGCAGTAAAGGTATACGTCAACAGCTGGAAACTACCGGTCACGCTGGCGAAGGTGGTATTGAAACCGGCAATCGATACTTCCAGCGGCGTGTATCCGGCCGTTGTACCTTTGCGAACCTGAAACGACAAGGTGTAGGTTACGCCGGCCGTGACCGGAAATGTGGTTTTGATGCCGGAACCCTGGTTGATCGCCAAGGCATACAAGCCTTCAAACACCCGGTTGGTATAGTTGCCGCCGGCCCGATTCTTGTACATCAGATACGGCCTTTCGCCAATGGCGTCATCTATCGCCGTCCAGCCGGTGACGCTGGTAGTGTCATTGTTACTGAGGAACTTATAGGTCGTCACTGTCCCCGGACTTTCGAAGCCGCCGTTGCCGAGCAAATTGGCGGCTATTGCCGATGGCAGCGGGAACACCGCCGCCAGTAACAACATGATGGTTTTTATAGTTTTCATGAATTATCTCGCGTCAAATTTGCCCGCAGCATCCTTGCACAATCTGTTGAAAAGCCTCTGTCAAATCAGCTTACAAGGCGGAGCGTTTACGTTTACCCAGTGCCAGCAAACCCATAAAGCCGGTCAGGAATGACCAAGTGGCGGCAGGCAACGGCACTGGCGCGGGTTGAAGAGACACCGCATCCAGATTCCAGATACGATTTCCGCCAGCCGCTAATGGATTAAAAAACTTTAATGTTGCGCCTTGATCCGTAGCCGAGGCGGTAAATTGATATTGGAAGATGGTGAACGCTGTGGTATTTGCAAACGAAGTGCTGAAACCGCCAATACTCACTTCCAGCGGCGATGCGCCTGCAGTATTTGCTTTGGCGGCGAAAGACAGATCGTAAGTAATGCCGGCAGTCAGTGCCACACTGGTTTGTATGGCGTTATTGTTATTCAGCGCCAAACCATAAGTACCCTGATAAACACGCGGAATGTAGCTATTGTTCGAGCGATTGATGTTCATCAGATAAGACTCTTCACCAAGATTGTCGCTAATAGACGTCCAGCCGGTGACGCTGGAGTCATTGTTAGGCAAGTATTGATAACCGGGAGCCGCCGCGAGCGTGCCCGGCTGTTCAAACCCGCCATTGCTCACTAGATTGGCGTGCGCGGCCGGCATAATGGCACAGCCCAACAACAGTATTTTGATTATTTTCATTTTATTGCCTTGATGTCAGTTGACTAAGTGATCTCCGCGTTTTTAGCCGGAGACCTTGTATCGTCTTGCTCTACGCTAAGCGCTTACGTTTTTGCAATCCCACTAAGCCCAACATGGCACTGCCGAACAACCAAACCGCGCCGGGAACGGGAACCGCAGCGACATTACCAACCACATTGCCAACCAGATTTAACGTCAGCTGATGATTTTGTCTGGTGCTGCTGGCACCGAAATCGGCATCGGACAGATTGATTAGATACTGAGCGCTGAAGACGCCAGTGGTCGAAGTCAGCAAATTGGCTATGAATGCCACACTTGAACCCTGTGCCAGATCGTTAAACGCCGTCAGATTCGTGGTCAAGGCCCCGGTATCGCCACTGCCGCTGACGCTATCCAAGTCCAGACCGATCCGGTCAGCATCGGCGAGATTGAACAAGCTAAAACTCAGAGTAGGACCAGTGTTTTGCGCGACCGTGCCAAAGTCCAGGGTTAGCGTATTGTTGGCAGAACTGGCGTCGAAAGAAGCTAGCGAATGCAGCAAATAGCTGTAGTTGGCTTGCAAAGAGCCGGCCCAGTCAACTTTGTAGGTAGCAGATGAACCGCTGCCTGGCTGCCCAGCGGTCGATGACATGGTTGTGGTGGCGGATAAGGTGGGTAAGCTCAATGAAGCATTGACAGAGCCGCCACCTACATAATCCTTAAGATTTTGGTCGTCTGCACCAACCGTCGTATCGGTTGTGGCAGCTGCTGCGGTATTCGGCCCCCAACTGCAATTGACTGGACCGGTTGGACCGTGCGCTAAGGCACAACCGGAGCCGGCTTGAGTCAAATTGGGGACGAAAGCCGCGCTAACGCCTGCCGCGGACATCAAGGCATTGCTGGTGCCGCTGCCGTTAACGGTTCTACCTGGACCATTATTCTTGTTACCCGAGCCGTTGATGGTCTGGGTGCGATTGGATGTAAGTTGTATATCAACGCCGGTAAGTACGCCGTTCGCTACGTCAAACTGACCAAGCGCGACATTGGCGATAGTCGCGCCGTTGTTGGAATTGGTTGTGGAAGCTACCTGTCCCCCGGTTGCCGTGACCGACGCGGAGCCGCTAAAACTGACTGGTCCGCTGGTCACAGTTAATGCCGCTTGTGCGATACCGCTTACGCCCAGCAAAACGGCGATGGCTGTCAATTGAAAATGTCTTGTCATAAAGTGTTCCATTGAAAATAATTAAGGATGTCTGTGATATGCGGCATATGCCGCAGCCCCCTATCACCTTGGAGCAGCTCGGCCAGCTTGCTTTGTCGCAAGCTCCGTAAGTTTCCGAACCCGCTTCGCCACGGGGTTGGCGATTGACGACAGTCGCTTTTGTCTGCACAGGTCACATAGTCGTCTTTGAGAATATTGGAATTCTCTAATTTAAAGACATCAAAATACGTGCCACCCGCCTGATCACCTTGTAAGCCATTGATTACAAATTAGTGACCACTATTTTTGTGCCGACTTAACCGTAACTTTGTTATGGCTTTTACGGCATATTCCGCACACCCTGAGCGAAAACACTGATTTATCAATTTGGCCCTTAAATCGGGTTGCATCCGCTTAAACGGAAGCCGTCAGACCGAGCAGTAAATCTATGCCGGCAACTGGGCTACCGCCTGCGCGGAATCGATGGTCAAAGGGAATTAAAGGCGGGGGAAACTGATTGTGTATAGCCGTCTGCATGAACATTTTCTGCCCATCGCTTGTGAAGGAGCAGCTTAGATACCGCATGTATCAAAAGTACTTTTGTGTAACTCAGGATGATTAAGCCTCTACCAAGAGGCCGATAAGATAGATTAGGGAATGCTGAAGCAGCTCACCAGCGGAAGCAAATAAGCACCAGCAACGGTTGTGCAGGAAGCGTTGAGCAATGCCGCGATTAAAGCACGCCCCGCTCTATCTCTTGCAAATAGATAAATTCCGGGGCTTTTACCCCAGCCTGCTCCCTGATTTCCACCAACTCGGGGGATTCGAAAAAGCGCCGGGCATTATCCAGCGAGGTCCAGGCAGAAAAATGCACGATATTATTGGCATCGTCGTCGTAGCGCAGCAGTTGGTAGCTGATTTCTCCGGCGCGTTTTCTGATCTCGACGGCCTGATCGAAAATCCGCTTCCAGGCCGGATAGTCGGCGACCTCATGGATGATTAATACGTGTGGCATGCAGACTCCGTTTTTTAGTATGGCTCGCCGCCTTTGTGGGCAAAACGCCAGCTCCCGTCAACCGACATCGCTTGCAAATCGTCGTCCGGATAGATCACCGCGTCTCCGGCCGTCCTGTCGCCAACTTCCAGGTACTGCACGTCTGCGTTCGAGCGATTCAGCAACTGGTGCGCATTGCCGGTGCCGGCTTTAAATCCCGCGCACATACCCGGCGCCAGCTGGGTTTCGCCTGCATCCGTCACCAATGTCGGATGGCCTTGCAATATATAAATAAACTCGTCTTGCCGCGAATGGCTGTGCCGCAACGCCGATCTGGCACCGGGTGCTAGCGTGGTTAGATTGACGCCAAAATTTGCCAGATCGAATAAATCGCCGAGACGGCGTTTCTCCCTTCCCGCCATGCGCGAGGCAAACGGTTCCGGATACAGCGATGTGGTGCGTGACTCGACATCTGCCGCAGACACGGCTATTGGAGTGTGTTTATCGTTCATGATGGTCTACAAATGGAAGATAACCGGCTCGAACGGTTTATTAAAAATCCGGTGGAGACTAGCCCAAAGCTGCCGAACCGATCTGCTTGCCCTTAGCGCTCCGAGCAAGCGCCTGAACAAGTACAGGACTACCCCAGAGCGCGGATATGATCTGGCTGGCCTCTTCGACCGCGGTGCTGGAAAAAAAGCGGACCTCTGCGGTTCGCGCACTCGGAACAGGCCTAAGATGGCCCTGCAAACGCCGCACCAGCTCTTTTGCCACGGCGGTAGCCGGGTCGATTATCGTCAGATCCGGCCCCACAATGTCCCGAATCAGCTCTGCCAGAAACGGGTAATGCGTGCAGCCTAATACGATGGTATCGGCACCGGCCAACAGCAACGGCGACAGGTAACCGAGCAAAAGCTCGCGCGTCGTATCGCTGTGCAATTGGACTTTTTCAACTTGTTCGACCAGACCGGGACAAGGCTGCAACAATATTTCAATGTCTTTACCGTAGGCCGCGCACAACCTGGCGACGCTGGGGCTGGCCAGCGTGCGGCTGGTGGCCAGCACGCCGATCACTCCGGATTGGGTGGTTTGCGCCGCCGGCTTGATGGCCGGCTCCATCGCCACCACCGGCACCGGACACCACGCGCGCAGTTTTTCGATTGCGACCACGGTGGCGGTGTTGCAGGCCACCACGATGGCCTTCACGCCGGCATCGAGCAGCCGCTCGGTGATCGTTGTCGCCCTATCCGCAATAAACTCCGCATCGCGGTCGCCGTAGGGCGCGTAGCCGGAATCGGCCACATACAACAAGTCTTCCATGGGCAGTTCCGCACGGATGGCTCGCAGCACGGACAGGCCGCCGACGCCGGAATCGAATACGCCAATGGGGGCCTCGGTGCGCAACGCTGTCATGGATGGATGCTGTCTATTATCCAATCGATCAGACCTGGCGCTGTTGCAAATATTCTTCGTTGAGACGAATGGCTTGCAGGGCTGCCGGGCGTGCGTAGATCCGCGCCACATAATCCTCGAACAGCGGACGCTTGTCGATGCTGCCAAACATCATCCCCCAACCAAGCTGCGAGCCGACATACACGTCCGCGGCGGTAAATTGCGCGCCACAAATGTAAGGTCCGGGCCGCAGGGCTGTTTCGACGGCGGCTAAGGTCGCTTCGTAACTACCGAAACCGACAAAGCCGCTTTTGCCCTCGGGCACTTGCCAACCCAGCGTCTTGGCGGTAACGGCCTGTTCCAGCGGACCGGCCGCGAAAAACAGCCAACGGAAATAGTCCGCGTGCGCGGGATGGTTTGCGGCCGGCAGCAGATTTTTCTGCGGAAAACGATCCGCCAAATACGCGCAAATGGCGGCAGTTTCCGTGACGAACGCTGTGCCGTGTTTCAGCGCCGGCACCTTGCCCATTGGATTGACAGCCAGATAGTCGGCATTTTTCATCTCGGCGCCGAACGCCAACCAGACCGTTTCGTAAGGCTCGCCGATTTCTTCCAGCATCCAGTGAGCGATGCGCCCACGCGACTGCGGATTGGTATAAAACACCAGATCGTTCATTGTGCGTTCTCCTTGGCGGGATGTTTTACTAAAGGCAATATGGCGGCGGATTTTACACCGATAAACTGGACCGGACTCTAACGATGTTTTGGGACCGGCTGTAGACACTGTTCCATCAGGAACAATGTCGAGCGACTATCCCAACGGTTCCAGTGCAGTCAGTGCTTCGGTCATTATCCGTTTGAATTCGGCATAGTCAGCAGGATTTAAACTGTCCTGCTTGAGTGACAGACAAAATCTCGTCGCGGCCTGCTCCACACGATTTGCCCCCAAGTTAGCGGCAACGCCTTTCAAACCGTGCAGCACGTCTCGCGCCTTTTGCAAATCGCGCTTCTCCAGCAAATCATCCAGCGCTATCAAGGTGCTTGCGGTGCTATTTCTGAAACTACCCAGCAACTCGCTCAAAAAGCTTTCGTCGCCATCCAACAAATCCAGCGTGTTGCTGAAATCAAAACCGGGCAAATCTCGTAAGCAAAACGCTGAAACGTCACGCGCATTTTTAACAGGCCCGTTTACCGAAGCGCCAATCGAACTTCGACCTATCTGCTGGCACAACACCTTAACCAACTGCATCGGTTGAATCGGCTTGACCACAAACTCGTTCATACCGCTGGCCAGGCATTTGTCCCGTTCCTCTTGGGTCACGCCAGCACTCAGCGCGATAATCGGTAGCGATTGATACTCGGGGTTAAGGCGGATCTGTTCGGTAGCGGCCAAACCGCTCATCACCGGCATATGAATATCCATCAGCACTGCATCATAAGCGTGCTCTGCCAGCAAGGCCAAGGCGTCGCGGCCGTTACCGGCAAGATCGACACTAACCCCGCATAAGGCCAAAAATTCCTGCAAAATTTTCTGATTGATAGCATGGTCTTCGGCCACCAGAATACGCATGCCCCGCAATGCGCTACCTTGCTCGGCAAGCGTCTTAGACAAGCCACCGGCCTGGGTGTCGTTATCCGGCCGCGCCGCCGGCAAGTCGGCTTGCTGCGCGCTAACGCCCAGCATTAAGTCAAAACTAAAATTCGAACCCTGCCCCGGCTTACTTTCGACATGAAAATCGCTACCCATTAGTTGCAACAACTTTTGGCTGATGCTCAAGCCCAAGCCTGTACCACCGAAGCGGCGAGTAATCGACGCATCCAACTGACTGAAGGAATGGAACAACTTAGGCAGATCCGCTTCGGGAATACCGATACCGGTATCCATCACACTGAAACGAAGCTTGGCCTGAGCATCCTGCCATTCCAGCAAAGCCACTTGCAATGTGACACTGCCTTGCTCAGTAAACTTAAGCGCATTTCCCACCAGGTTGGAGAGAATCTGCTGCAAACGCAGCGCATCACCCACCAAGCTTAAAGGTACGTGTGGCGCAACGTCTATTTTGATGTCCAAGCATTTTTCCGCAGCGTAAAGGGCAAACAGATTATGCAGGTTATCCAACACGTTATTCAGGTTGAATTCGACCTGTTCGAGTCCCAGTTTACCGGCCTCCATTTTGGAGAAGTCGAGAATATCGTTGAGTACGCCAAGTAAACTGACCGAACTGCTGTAAATCTTTTGCAGATAATCCCTTACCTCAGCGGATACCGGCTTATTCAATGCCAACTGCGACAACCCGATCACCGCGTTCATCGGCGTGCGGATTTCGTGGGACATGTTCGCCAGAAACTCCGATTTGAAGGCCGCCATGCTCTCGGCGGTTTCTTTGGCTTCGATCAAGGCCTGTTCCACCCGCTTCTGTTCGCTTAGATCGCGCACCACGCTTTGTAATACCAGGTGGCCGTCCAGACTAACCCGCGCCAGCGTCACCAAAGCCGGAAAAATACGACCGTCGGCACGCTTATGCAGCCACTCGAATTCCAAGTGGCCGTTTTTGATCGCCGTAGCCATATACTCGTTCGCCAATTCTACCGAATCCCTGCCGTTTGCCTGATTTGGCGGCGAAACTTTACCGGGGTGCAAGCGACAGAACTCGGACACAGCGTCGTAACCAAATAAATCCAAGGTGGCCTGATTACAATCCAGAAATCCGCTGCTATCGGCCATCATGACCGCATCGCTAGCGCTGTTGAACAACTTTCGATACTTCAACTCGCTTTGCCGTAGCACTTCTTTATTGGCTTTGGCTTGGGTGACGTCTTCGGCAATAAACCAAATATAATCCTGATCCTCGGTTCCGGCGACTTTGGTGCCGCTTAGTTGCAACGATACCGGCCGCCCTCTTTTATGGATAAACGTCGCTTCGTCCGAACCATACTGCCCGGTTCTGGCTAACCAACTTAATTGTTCGGCCAAACTCTGCTCTTTATCGGCGGATAAGCTCATGTAATCGAGCCGTTGAAGTTCTTCTTCCGTATACCCGGTCATGCGTTGAAAAGCATGATTGAATTCAACGAATTTGCCGTGCACGTCCAGCAAAGCGATGCCTAAGGGCGACAGCTCGTATAAGTCGCGGAGCTTTTGGCCTTTTTCCGCCAAACGAATATACGCATCCTTTAAACTTGAGTTTGCAGCATCAAGCTGAGCGGTGCGCTGATCGACCAGTGCCGCCACCATAGCCGCCCTGCCGGTGGCGGATAACAAGTACACGCTTAGTAGCATGGTAAACAGCAATCCGCCCAATAACACCAGCCACGGTAACCAGGAGGCATGCGTCGCAATGAATACGGCTTCCGGCTGGACAATCACTTCCAACAAGCGATTGCCAAAACGGATAGAATGCCTGGACTCATTAACACCGGTCGTCAATGCTTTCAGCGCTCCGTATAACGGTATAGCTTGGTTTTCCGCATCGTAATACAGTAGCGCCACGTTCATATCGTCAAGATTTAAGTCTTGCATGGCCGCCTTCACCAAGGAGTCGATACGCACCACTGTAGACAAAAACCCGCTAAACGCCGGCTCCGAACTGTTGGCATTAGCCAGGTATACAGGCATCATCAGCAATAGGGCTTGATTGGCTTGCCCGTCCTGCACCAGTTGAATAGGCCGGGTGACGCTGACTGCTTGGCTGGCCCTGGCTTCCGTCAGCGCTGCTCGGCGATTGGCCTCGGAATTCAAGTCAAAACCCAGCGCCAGCTTATTGGTTGATAAAGGCTCGATAAAGGTAACGGGGAAATACTCGGTACGCTCCTGAGCCTTGATGAACTGGCGATCCGCACCTAGTTCCTTGATCGTAAAATCTTTATATCCTTCGTCGCGGATCGATTGCTCGTAAGACGCCCGCTGTTCGCTGGGGATCTGCGATACCCAGCTCAGTGCTTGAATGTGCGGATTCTGTGCCAGCACGCCATTGGCAAAAACGCCGAATTTATCCCGGTCTACCGGTCCGGCCGCTTGGAAGAAACTATTGAGCGAAAAAGACGCTTTTAACACGGCGGAAAAATTGTCTGCCAAGGCTTTATTAACCGCGCCGGCATTGCTGTCAAATTGCAGTTGCAGCCGACTGTCTTCCGCTCGCAAAACCAATAGAAAAGTAATGATCAGCCCGGCCAACATGGCTACCAGCGGCATAGCCACACCTACCAGCCGGGGACGCCAAAGCGCTCTTGGCTCTGCAAACCAGCAAAAAACCAAAGGCGATATAATGATGGCTCCGAGACAATCGCCTATCCACCAATTCCACCAAGCCACCAAAACATTGGCATCGGTTAAAACACCGAATCCAAGCAAGGTGCTGACCCCGACGGTGGCGGCGATCAAGCAAGTCAAAGGCCCGACTAGTAACACATACCGAAAAATGTTTTTGCCTTTATCCAAACGCGGTACGCCGGTCCCTAGAAAGCGTTGCGACAGCCAAGCACCGGTCAATGCTTGCAATGTGCTGCCGATCGCGATGCCCATCGCGACGAAGACCGTCGGCGGCGTTAATTCGCCGCTTAAATCATATCCTTGCGAGAGATTGGTCAGGAACGAGCCGCACCCTATCGCCGGCCAGATTTTCTTACCCCAGAGCAACACCGCTGCCAGCGCAATGCCGGCCGGCGGCCAAATCGGACTGGCATAGCCTGGCGGTAAGGCTAGGCGCAACCCAGCCCAACCCGCCACGGCAATAATTGCTGTCAGAAAAATAAATCGGTAAAAGCTCAAACGCATTCCTTCTCTGCCCAACAAGCCAAGAAAAGTGAGAGAAGGTGATTATAGGTCAAATGTTTTGCTAGGGATGCGGATAGGCCAAAACCTGGGCCATCCGGCATTGCGAGGACTCATCGCTAATCCAGTTTAGCAACTGGGCTCCCGGCTGCGCGGGAGCGACGATATTTAGGAGCTTGGGATAGTGCGTCAGCCCGGCAGGGTCGCCATATCGATCACAAAGCGGTATTTCACGTCGCTTTTCAACATACGTTGATAGGCGTCATTGATGCCGGCCATCGGAATCAGCTCAATATCGGACACGATGCCGTGCTCTGCGCAGAAATCCAGCATTTCCTGGGTCTCACGGATGCCACCGATCAGCGACCCAGCCAGTGCGCGGCGACGGAATATCAGGTTGCCGACGTTCGGCGAGGGATGCGGCTCGGACGGTACGCCGACCAGGCACATCGTGCCGTCGCGCTTCAACAGGCTTAAATATTGATCCAGATCGTGCTGCGCGGCGACGGTATTTAAAATGAAATCAAAGCTGTTTAAATGCTTTTCCATCTCGTCGGCGTTTTTTGAAATTACTACCTCGCTCGCCCCCAAGCGTTTGGCATCCGCTTCCTTGCCTGGCGATGTCGTAAACAGCACGACTTCCGCGCCAAAGGCATGGGCAAACTTCACGCCCATATGCCCCAGACCGCCCAAACCGACGATGCCAACCTTATGGCCCTTGCCGATTTGCCAATGCCGCAAAGGCGAATAGGTCGTAATACCGGCGCACAGCAGGGGCGCTACCGCCGCCAACTCCAGCTTATCGGACACTTGCAACACAAACCCCTGATCGACCACGATCTGATTCGAGTAGCCGCCGTAAGTCATTTTGCCGGTGTATTTGTCCGGACTGTTGTAAGTGAACACCGTTTGGTCGCAAAACTGTTCCTGATGATCAAGGCAATCGGGACAGACGCCGCAGGAATCCACCATGCAGCCTACCCCGGCCAAATCACCCACCTTAAAATGAGTCACTTGGGAGCCGACTTCCACGACCCGACCGACAATTTCGTGGCCCGGCACTATCGGAAATGTCGTGCCGCGCCATTCGTTGCGTACTTGATGCAAGTCGCTATGGCAAACCCCGCAATACAGAATTTCGATACGCACATCCTCGGAACCGGGTTGCCGGCGTTCGAAATGAAACGAGCGCAGCGGGGTTTGCGGGTTGTAGGCAGCATAGCCAACACTTTTGAGCATATCGATCCCCTAAATTTAGATTGTGCGGTACCGGCGCCAGGGCTCAGCCCGTTGATTGATTTTGTTTGCGTCAGGTGCAAATACGCGCCTGACGCTGCTAACGCATGTCAACTTGTCAGTTTTAAATACTTCTTGTACAGACTGTCCTTGTCCTCGACCAAATCCGGGTCTTTATCGATACAATCCACCGGACAAACTTCCATGCACTGCGGCTTGTCGTGATGACCGACGCACTCGGTGCATAGGGACGGGTTGATCACGTATATATCGTCGCCTTGCGAAATGGCGCCGTTCGGGCACTCCGGTTCGCAGACATCGCAGTTGATACAGTCGTCGCTGATAATGAGCGCCATAATTACTCCTCGGAAAATTTTTCGGTTAAGCGTTGTTTGACCACATCGGGCACGAAGCTGGACACATCGCCGTTCAATTGGGCGATCTCGCGGATCATGCTGGACGAGATAAATTCGTATTGTTCGGCCGGGGTCAGAAACACCGTTTCAATATCGGGCGACAAACGGCGGTTCATGCCGGCCAATTGAAATTCGTATTCAAAATCCGACACTGCACGCAAGCCGCGGATGATGACGCTGGCTTGATGTTGCTTGGCACATTCGACCAACAAGGTGTCGAAGCCAATCACGCGGACGTTGCTGAATTCGGTGACCACTTCCTGAATCAACGCCACGCGCTCTTCCAAGGAAAACAGTGGCTGTTTGCCGCGGCTGACCGCGACGGCAACAATCACATGCCGGTAAAGCCGGGAAGCGCGGTGGATCAAGTCCAGGTGACCATTGGTGATGGGATCGAAGGTGCCGGGATAAATCGCGGTAATGTTCATCGGCTTTGGAAACAGGCAAAAGCGGCTTATTTTAAACCATTCGCCGCGGCAAAAGTATCCGATTGCTTTTGCAGCAGGTGGTAGCTGACTTCGCCGGCCGTCTTGGCTTTCAACAATCGCCAGCCGGCCGGCAGATCATCCAACGGCCGCTTGCGCTCACATTCCAGGTAGATTTTGGCGTAATCGGCCAGCCAGCCTTGGGCGTCCAATAGTCGGCAGGTCTGCCCGATCAAACCTTGCCCAAACGGCGGATCGAGGAACACCAAGTCGAACGGTTGAGCCGGCGCGTTTAGAAATTGCCCAACGTCTTGCTGTACCACCTGAATCTGTGTCGCCGCCAGTTTAGCGATGTTCTCGCGCAGCTTTTGGCAACTGGCAGGGTTATTTTCCACTTGCACCACGTGCTTGGCACCGCGCGAGGCAGCTTCGACGCCCAGCGCGCCGCTACCGGCGTACAAATCCAGGCAACGGCTATTCAGAACATCAGCTTGCAGCCAGTTGAACAAGGTTTCCCGCACCCGCGACGGCGTCGGCCGCAAACCCGGCGCGTCGTCGAATACGATTTGCCGGCTGCGCCATTCGCCGCCGATGATGCGGATTTGGTTAGACATTTTATTTACCGGCACCGACCGTCACGGTTTGCAACAACTCCGGTTTTACCCGGCGCTTGAACGCATCCTTGATTTGCTCGATGCTGACAGCTTCGACATTGCTCTGAAAGGTATCCAGATAGTCCAGCGGCTGCTGATAAAACCCAATCATCGCTACGTAATCGGTCAACTTGCTATTGGTATCGAAGCGCATCGCAAAACCACCTGTGATGTTTTGCTTGGCGGCGGTCAGTTCCTTATCGCTGGGGCCTTTATCGAGAAACTCGTTGAAGGTCTTCAGCAACACATCCAAAGCCTGTTCGGTTTGATCGTTGCGGGTTTGCAAACTCATCATGAACGGCCCCTGCCGGTATAAGGGCGCAAACACGCTATAAGCACCATACGCCAAACCGCGCTTCTCCCGCACTTCTTCAAATAACCTGGACACCATGCTGCCGCCGCCCAAAATATGGTTACCTACATACAAGGCGAAATAGTCCGGGTCCTTACGATAGGTGCCGGGCAAGCCGACCAACACATGGGTTTGCGTGGACGGAAACTCGATGTGCTGTTTGCTGGCTTTATTCGGCATCGTCACCGCCGGAATTTCGGCGGGCTTGCTGCCGACCGGCAATTTGCTCAGTACTTGATTCGCGGTTTGTTCGGCTTGCTCGCGACTGACGTCGCCGACGATGACCACCATCGCGTTGGCCGCCACATAGTATTTTTGATAAAAGCTTTTCAAATCGTCAGCGCTAAAACCGGCCACGGTTTCCACCACGCCGGTCTCGGGATGGGCGTAGGGATGATCGCCGTAAAGCGCTCTATTAAAAGCAAGGCCGGCCAGTTCGCCCGGCGATTCTTCCCGGTGTTTCAAACCGGCCAGCGTGCGGGCTTTTTCCCGTTCAAAATCGGCTTGATTAAAAGCCGGCTTGCTCAATACGGTTTCGAAGGTCGCCAAAGCTTTGTCGAACAAGGCTTTTTCGGTCAAGGTCCGTATTGCCAGCCAGGCCATATCCTCGTTGACACCGGCTGAATAATTGGCGCCTACCGACTCGAAACGCTGGGCGATATCGTCGGCGCTCAAGTCGCCGGCCCCACTATCCAGCAAGGCGGAGGTCAGCGCAGCGACACCGAACTGCGCTTCGTCGCGGGCGCTGCCGGCATCGAATACCACCCGCACATCCACCATCGGCAAACCGGCGGTGCGCACGTAGTAAACCCGGCTGCCTTGCGGGGTTTGCCAGTTTTCGATTTTGGCGGCGGACCAGACGGTCTGGCTCAACAGCAATAGTACCAAGCCGATTAAATTAAAACGCATGATGGCCTCCTATGGCTTTTGCGGGTTTGGCGGCTTGGGTGATGGGTTGCGGGTCGAGATAGGCTACGGTCAGCGTGTCTTCGATCAGGTATTTACGCGCCACTTCCCTGACCTGCTCGGCGGTGACTTGATTGATCTTATCGACATACTCGTCAGCTTTCTGCCAACCGATACCCACGGTTTCCAGCGTGCCCAATTGCATGGCTTGATAGAAGTTGGAATCTTTCTGATACACCGCGCTGGCCAATACTTGCGCCTTGATGCGTTGCAATTCATCCTTGTCGATCAACTGGTTCTTGAGTTGATATACCTCGTCCAGCAAAGCATATTCCAGATCAAATACGGTTTTACCTTCGGCGGGGGTGGCTTCCAACAGGAATATCTCGGGCAAGCGCGAAGTGAAGTCGTAACCCGCACCCGCCGATACCGCGATTTGCTTACCCCTGACCAGACGCGAAGACAAGCGGGCACTATCACCACCGTCCAGCACACCCGCCAGCACTTCCAGCGCGTAGGCCTCCCATTCCGGCTTGGCGGTTTTCAGTACGGGCACTTTATAACCCATCATCAGATAAGGCAGTTTGGCGGGGGCTTTCACGGTGATGCGCCGCACACCTCTCTGTTCGCTTTCATCCTGAGGCTTTACCGGCTTCAACACGCTGGGTTGCAGCGGCGCAAAATATTGCTCCGCCAGCTTTTCAACTTGCTGCGCATCGACATCGCCCACCACCACCAGCGTGGCGTTATTCGGCGCGTACCATTGCTGATACCAGGCTTGCAGGTCTTCGACTTTATAGTTGGCTATATCGGACGGCCAACCGATGACCGGATTTTGGTACGGGCTGTTGGTGAAGGCCGTAGCCATGAATTGCTCATGCACTTTCGAGCGCGGCTGGTCGTCGGTGCGCATGCGCCGTTCTTCGGTCACTACTTCCAGTTCTTTTTTTAATTCTTCGGCTTTTAAATCCAGATTGCGCATCCGGTCGCTTTCCAGTTTAAAGCTGATTTCCAAGCGCGATTTTTCCAGGGTTTGGAAATAAGCCGTGTAATCCTGACCGGTAAAGGCATTCTCGTTACCGCCGTTTTCAGCGATGATCCGGGAAAACTCGCCGGCCGGATATTTTGCGGTGCCCTTGAACATCATATGCTCCAACATATGTGAGATACCGGTGATGCCACCGGGTTCATAGCTGGACCCGACCTTGTACCAAACTTGCGATACTACCACCGGCGAACGATGGTCCTCCTTTACCAGCAGTTTCAAGCCGTTGCTGAAAACATGTTCGTGTACCTTGCCGGCCTCGGCATTCGCCGCGACAGCAGGGCAAAGCAGCGCTAACGCCGCGAGCCTATAGTTCATAAATCCCTCGTTGACTAAAAGATGGTGAGCGCTTGTGATTATTTTAATAATCAATGGTTCACTGTTATTCTATATGTTTAAAGACCCGCAAATCTATTTGGTACTTGATGACCGACACCACCTCAGCGCTATCCTGGAAAGACTACTTAGAACTCTGTAAGCCCAGAGTCGTGGCATTGATCGTGTTTACCGCCATCGTCGGCATGCTGCTGGCCGTGCCAGGCATGCCGCCGCTGGATAACTTTTTCTATGGCAGCATAGGTATCGCCCTGGCAGCATCCTCGGCAGCTGCGATCAATCACTTCATCGACCAAAAAGCCGATGCGCAAATGGGCCGCACCAAGAATAGACCACTACCCACCGGTCATTTGAACTCCCATCAGGTATTGGTATTCGCCAGCTTTATCGGCCTTGTAGCGATGGCGATATTGACCATCAAAATCAACGTATTGACCGCCTTTCTGACCTTTTTGTCACTGATCGGCTACGCGCTGATTTATACGGTATACCTTAAAAAATTGACGCCGCAGAATATCGTCATTGGCGGCGCCGCCGGCGCAGCGCCGCCGGTGTTGGGCTGGGCGGCGATTACCGGCGAAGTGCATCCGCATGCGTTGTTGCTGTTTTTAATTATCTTCGTTTGGACCCCACCGCATTTCTGGGCTTTGGCTATCGCCAAGCGCGACGAATACGCCAAAGTTGCCATCCCGATGCTGCCGGTAACGCATGGCGTCGAATTCACCCGCCTACAGATTTTGCTTTACACCATTTTGTTGCTGATTAGTACGCTGCTGCCCTATCTAACCGGCATGAGCGGCGTGATTTATTTACTGGCCGCCGTAGTATTGGGCTTGGGTTTTATCTATTACGCCGTGCAAATGATGCGTAAAAAGGACAATAAAACCGCAATGCGCACCTTCGGCTACTCCATTATTTATCTGATGCTGATTTTCGCAGCATTGCTGATCGATCATTATTTTCCATTGTCATTCTCATGAGCTTGTTGACCCAGGAACATCCGTTCGCGGAATTTATCAAGATACTCGGCAAGGGCAAAAAAGGCGCCCGGCCGCTGACCCAAGACGAAGCCTATCGGGCGATGCAAATGATATTGGCCGACGGCCAGGTCGAGCCGATTCAACTCGGCGCATTTTTGATGCTGATGCGGGTGAAGGAAGAAACCTGCGAAGAGCTGGCCGGCTTCGTGCAAGCCGCACGAGAAAGTTTTGCCTTCGAAGCCAAAGTAGCTGTCGATCTGGACTGGTCGTCTTATGCCGGTAAACGCCGCCATCTGCCTTGGTTTTTATTATCCACCCTGCTGCTGGCCGAGAACGGCATAAAAGTATTCATGCACGGCGCCGGTGGTCATACCGAAGGGCGTTTGTACACTGAAAATGTGCTGCAAGCCTTAGGCATCAAAGCTGCAACCTCGATAACCGAAGCCGGCCAGCAATTGGAGCAAGATAATTTCAGCTATCTGTCGCTGGAATATATTTGCCCAAAACTGTACGACATGATCAATCTGCGACCGGTGATGGGCTTGCGTTCGCCAGTGCATACATTGGTCAGATTGTTGAATCCGTTCGATGCCACGGCCAGCATTCAAGGCATCTTCCATCCCAGCTACCGGCAAGTGCATCAAAAAGCCGCTTTGCTGCTGAATCAGAAAAACATGGCGGTGTTAAAAGGCGAAGGCGGCGAAACCGAGCGCAATCCGGACGTGGAATGCCTGGTACAAAGCGTCAATAACGGCGAACTGAACGACGAGACCTGGCCGGCCCTATTCGAACGCCGGCACATGAAAGCCGAAGACATGGACCCGCAGTTATTGGCGCAATGCTGGCGTGGAGAGCTTAACGACGAATTTGGCGAGGCAACCGTGATAGCGACTGCCGCGGTTGCGTTAAAGCTATTGGGCAAAGCCGATAATCAGGAACAAGCTCAGCAATTGGCGACCGAATTTTGGCAGGCGCGTAACCGGCAACGTTTTTGAGTGGCCGACGACGGTTTAACCCTCAGTTCTAGCCGGCTTCCAGAGGCGGATAGCTAAAGTTTGGAATACCCTTGATATAGTCGCGTTGCAAATGCAGATACTGCAAGCCCATCAGCGTGGAAATATCGTCGTGATCGACCCACACTACCTTAACCTCGCCTTCCAGATTCAAGTGCTTGTAATCGAATTTGGCCACCGTACCGTCCGCCACTTCAATTCTGCCCAGCATGCGTATCATCAAACCGTCCACCGAGACATTTTCGGTATTAAACGCATAATCATTGCCGTTGAAGACAATATGACCGGGCGCGGTCATGTTTTTGCGGTAGGCGCGGCGGCTGTAGAGTAAATTATCGGTATCGTAAGACAAGTTGCGAAACTCGATGGCAATTTCAAATCCGCCCTCGGTAGCTTCGGCGCGCACCATTTCCGCCTCTCCAGCCAAGCGCATGCTCGGCAGATAAAAATCGACTATCGGCGAAACTTGCAAAGCATTAAAAATGTCTTTGATGCCATTGACCTGCGGCTCGACCTTCAGCACTGCCAGCAAGCCGGAAAGCGACAGATTCACGACCCAAATTTCGTGCTCTTCAAAGCCTAAATACAGCAATCCTTGGCTAGCCAGGTTTTTGCGATAGGCGCGTTTTTCGGTTGTTGGCATAATAATCCTTCTGTTTGGCAGGGCTTTTTAAAGGTAAATCCTTTTAGCAATCTAATTTATTGGGATATGAAAAGCAGAATAATTTGTCTGGCTAGTCTAGCCGTTTTATCGGCGTGTACAACCATGCCGCCGAAAAACCCGGAAAATATCTGTCAAATCTTCCGGGAAAAAGACGACTGGTATCAAGCAACCTTAAGCTCCGCGCGGCGCTGGGGCGTCCCCATTGCGGTGCAGATGGCGATCATCCATCAGGAATCCAGCTTCGTCGCCGACGCCCAACCGCCCCGACCATTGATTCTCGGCTTTATCCCTTGGTTTCGTTCCAGCAGCGCTTACGGTTACCCGCAAGCCAAGGACGAAACCTGGGCGGACTATCAGCGAAAAGCCGGCAACGGCTGGGCCGATAGAGAAGATTTTGCCGACAGCTGCGACTTTGTGGCTTGGTATTGCGCCACCAGCAACCGCAAGCTGGGCATCCCCACCTCAGACGCCAACAATCTGTATTTAACCTATCACGAAGGCTTAGGCGGCTATCAGCGCAACAGCTTTTTATCCAAGCAATGGCTGATGAATACCGCGCAAAAAGTCCATCAGCGCGCCTTGCGTTACGACGCGCAACTGGCAAGTTGCCGGCAGGAGCTGGAACAAAAAAACTGATAAACTAGCCGCCCCAATCATCTATCGGGAGTTTTCATGAAATCCACGAAACAACGTGTCATCGCCATTTTAATCGCATTTATTACAGGATTTGCTATGTTCTCACTGGCCAACGCCAACGCCCCCACCCCAGCCGAAAATAAAGCCGCCGGGGAAAAATTTCTGGCCGACAACGCCAAAACCGCCGGCGTGGTAACCACCGCCAGTGGCCTGCAATATGTGGTCTTCACCGAAGGCACCGGCGCCCAACCCAAAGCCACCGACAACGTCACCGTCCATTACAAAGGCACCACCATCGACGGCAAGGAATTCGACAGCTCCTACGGCCGCGGCGAACCCGCCACGTTCCCATTGAACCGCGTTATCGCGGGCTGGACCGAAGGCGTGCAATTGATGAAAGAAGGCGCTAAATACCGTTTCTTTATTCCTTCTAACCTGGCTTATGGTGAGCGTGGTGCTGGAAGGGATATTGGGCCTAATGCGGCATTAATTTTTGATGTTGAGTTGATTAAGGTCAACTGAGTTTGTTTTGTCTTTTTAGCTGATGCTGTGTTAGCTAATTTGAAACTTTATTTGAGGTGTCGCTAACGCGACGGCTTGATTTAATGTCGGGTCTCGGCCCGACAGCCGAGACACTTTCTTTTGCTCCGCCAAAAGAAAGTATCCAAAGAAAAGGCGGCCCGGATGCCGCTTATTCCCTGCGCTTCTCGCTTTTGCCGGGGGTTGCCGAAAGGGGCTTCCTGCCCCTTCGTCAACGCGCCGCATCCCTGCGGCGCCCCTACGGGCTATTCACTCGGTACCTCCCTGTACCTCGCCCTTCGGGTGCTGCGCATGCAAATCGGCTATCCTGCCGATTTGTCCCGCCAAAAGCTCCGGTGCTCGGCGCGGCATACGGGATAACCCCATCCCATAATCCTAGATCAAACCAAGGTACGTCGAGCCTCATCTTTAAGCGTGCTGGAACATTGTTTTTGGCTTGAACAAAATCTGAATCCTTTTTCCAGCTAGACTTCCCCCTAAACTGACATAACATGTATATCACCCGATTCGGGGAGATATACAGAAACTTTCTAATCACTTGTTGGCATTTTTAAAGGAGTATCGATGCATCGTTTCTTTATAACCGCAGCCTTTTTGGCGATGGCTGGCCTAGCCCATTCAGCCGAATCCCCTACGCCACTTGCTCCCGGCTTTACGCTGGAAAAGCATTCTGTCGGTGAGTTATCTGCTTCATGGTGGATGTGGGCAATGTCTAGTCCTGATGAAATAAACCCTGTTAGAGATATTTCGGGCAATAACTGCCATGTTGGCCAACAAGGCAATATATGGTTTCTGGCTGGTGGCTTCGGCTCGTCGAAAATCAAAAGAAATTGCGTAGTTCCTGCGGGAAAGAGCATTTTTTTCCCTGTGGTTAATATGGTTTATTACCCGAGAGAGGAAAATAATGGTTTTACATGCGAGCAGGCCAAAGCAAATGCCGCAGTCAATAACGACAAAGCCATAGACTTATTTGTTGAGCTAGATGGCGTTAGTGTGAAGAACCCTAAGCGCTATAGAGCAAGAACAGAAAAGTGCTTCAATATTTTTGAACGGGTCCCAAAAAAATATCAGCCGATAAATGCGTATCCATCTGCTTCTGATGGGTATTGGATTGGGCTTAGTCCGTTAAACAAAGGGAAGCACACGCTCAAGTTTGGTGGACGGTACAACAGTGAAAGCAGCGCTTTTGGTCGTATGGTGCAAGATATTGAATATGAAATCACCGTTGAATGAAATGCTAACCCGGCGCTCAACCCCGTTCGCTTCGCTCTCTGGACGCTGCGCGATAAAGCCGCGCAGCACGGTAGGTCCGATTAGCGCAGCGTAATCGGACGCATGTTGAATCAAATCTATCAAGCCATGTCCTGCCAAAGAATGCTTGGAATATTTTTCTTTCCTCGGAATACGCTTCGCTATTCGGAGCTACTCCACCACATCCAAAAGTATTGTGAAAGCTTTCGAGCCTGGCAGTGTTTGTCCCCCGTATGCCGCGCCGAGCACCGGAGCTTTTGACGGGATCAGCCCGTAGGGGCGCCGCAGGGATGCGGCGCGTTGACGAAGGGGCAGGAAGCCCCTTTCGGCAACCCCCGTCGAAAGCTTCGGAGCGCGGGGGATAAGCGGCATCCGGGTGGCCTTTTCTTTGGATACTTTCTTTTGGCCAAGCAAAAGAAAGTATCTCGGCTGTCGGGCCGAGACCCGACTTCAAAATCAGCCGTCACGCCAGCGACACAAAAACACAAATCCCCTACGCCAACACCCTAGCAAACAGCCTGTGAGAATATTCCTGCTCCCGCTGCAAAATAGTTTCGTTTTTTATATCCTTGAGTTTTTTCACCAACACCTCCCCCGTTTCCGGAAAGAAATACACCTTGCGGGGATAGATACCGAGCATGTCGTCAGCCAGGACCGGAATATTCCGGCCGGCCAGATAACTGCGTAAAAACTGCGCACTACGCGCGCCGACATTGTTGCGTTGCATGCCGTTAAGAATATTACCGCCGCCAAACACTTTGGCTTCCAACTCGCTCTCTTCCGCACCCATGCCGACCAGGTGCTTGATGAAATTGTCCATGCCGTTACTAGCCATGTTCTCCATGCGTTGATTGAGCGGCTGGTCTTCGTTGACGTTCACCACCATGAATTGATACATGCCGCCTATGCCCCGCCGCCTATCTCGGATACAGGCAATCACGCAGGACCCCAGCACGGTGACAATAAGCTCGCCGGAATTGGTGACACAATATTCGCCGGGAGTGATTTTGCAGGCGCGGATGCGTTGGTGCGGGTCGTAGTAGGTTTCGGAGTATTTTTGCGGATGCATAGCCAGGACCATCTTGAGAGTTGCAGAACATTAATACTTATCAAGCAATAAATCGGCCACTATAAAATTTGGTTTCCACCTCAAATCTTTAGCATTTCAGCGCGCCACCTTGCCGAAGCGATTGTAAACCGCTTCGACAACTATTGATTGATTGGGTATCTGTCTCAGCGCGCCGAGACACAAGCACCCGGGCTATCGACAGTCAGAACGAGCAACGAGCCGGAGTGGTGCGTAGCGCTCGCGATTGGCGCACTTGCTATTATCCCAACCCAAGTCATCACCGGCATATCGTTCGGCAGACCGGGCGAACGATGTCGAATGGAACCGTGGTTTGCAATTTTGCTATAAAAATATCCGCCGCAGTCGCAGCACATTTTAGTATCCTAGCCAGCCATTCCGTACCCAGCCGTCAACCATGAGCCAATACCCACTTTTTGCCACCACGCCTAAAGCGATGGAAGGCATCCTTGCCAACGAAATCAAAGCCCTGGGCGGCCAGAACGTCCGCGAAAAAATGGCCGGCGTGGCTTTTGAGGGTGATTTGGCACTGGCTTACCGGGTCTGCCTGTGGTCGCGCACCGCCAACCGGGTGTTTCTGCCCTTGAGCAGTTTCGAGGTCAAATCCCAGCAGGATTTGTACGATGGCGTCAAAAAGATCAACTGGTTCGAACACATCAAACCGGACGACAGCCTGGCGGTATCGTTTAGCAGCAAAAACAATCCGGCCATTAACAACACCCATTTCGGCGCCTTGAAAGTCAAGGACGCCATCGTCGACCAGATGCGCGCCAAGTTCAACAAGCGGCCCAATATCGATACCGACCGGCCCAGCATTCGCGTCAATGTGTATCTGCATAACGAAACTGCCCAGCTAAGCCTGGACTTATCCGGCGAGAGCTTGCACAAGCGCGGCTACCGTGACGTCAACATCGCCGCGCCGATCAAGGAAAACCTGGCGGCAGCAATTTTGCTGCGCGCCGGCTGGCCGAAAATCGCCGAGCAAGGCGGATCCTTGCTCGATCCGATGTGCGGCTCAGGAACGATGCTGCTAGAAGGCGCGATGATCGCTGCAGACTATGCGCCGGGCTTGCAGCGTGATTACTTCGGCTTCCTGGGTTGGAAAAAACACGATGCGCAGTTGTGGCAAAGCCTGCTCGACGAAGCCAAGCAACGCCGCGATATTGGCTTGAGCAAAATGCCGGTCATCGTCGGTTTCGATCAGGATCGGCGCACCGTGGTAGCCGCCTTGCAGCATGTTGAAAACGCCGGCTTGGCGGGCAAGATTCATATCGAACGGCGCGACATCGCCGATGCGACAGCGGCGGAAAGTTGGCCCAAAGGCCTGATCGCCTGCAACCCACCCTACGGAGAACGATTGGGCGACGAGACGGAAACTTCCGAATTGTATCGCCGCTTTGGAGAGGTACTAAAACAGCGCTTCGTCGGCTGGCAGGTGGCGATGATCATCAGCAATCCGGAACTGGGTTTTAGATTGGGCGTACGTTCGCAAAAGCCGATTACCTTGTTCAACGGCGCGCTGGAGTGCAAATTGCTGCGTTTTAATATCGAAGAACAGACCTTCTTCGAACCCAAAGCCAAATCCCAGCAAGAACGCATCGAGCAAATCAGCCGGCGCACCGAAACCGAGCAGCCCGACAATCAGGCGGAGATGTTCGCCAATCGCCTGCGCAAGAATCTGAAAAAAATCGGCAAGTGGGCCAAGCAAAACCACGTTAATTGTTACCGGCTGTACGATGCCGATTTGCCGGAATACGCGGTGGCGGTTGACGTTTATCAGGGGGACAAGACTTGGGTCAACGTCCAGGAATACGAATCGCCGAAAACCATCGATCCGGCCAAGGCTAATCAGCGTTTAGCCGGGGCGATGATGGAAATCCCCAAAGTATTGGAGATACCCAAGGAACAGGTATTTCTGAAAATTCGCCGCAAGCAGAAAAGTACCGATCAATACGAAAAACAAGGCGAATCCGGCCGCTTTCATGTGGTCGAGGAAGGCGGCTGCAAGTTTTGGGTGAATTTTGAGGACTACTTGGACACCGGCCTGTTTCTGGATCACCGGCCGATTCGATTGATGATACAAAAACAGGCCAAGGGCAAGCGTTTCCTGAACCTGTTTGCGTACACCGGAAGCGCCAGCGTGCATGCGGCAGTCGGCGGCGCGGCGTCCAGCGTCACGGTCGATATGTCCAACACCTATCTGGACTGGGCCAAGCGCAATTTTGATTTAAACGGCATCCAAGGTGATCACAAACTGCTGCGCGCCAATTGTGTGGAATGGCTGGCGGAACAAGCCGGCGCCAAGGACAAGCCGCAATTCGACCTGATTTTTCTCGATCCGCCGACCTTTTCCAATTCCAAGAAAATGGACGAAGCCTTTGATATTCAGAACGATCATCTGCACTTAGTGCGCAATGCTACGGCCTTACTGTCTCCGGACGGCGTGCTGTATTTTTCCACCAACTTCCGCCGCTTCAAACTCGATAGACAAGCCTTGGCGGACTTGCAGATAGAAGACATCAGCGCGAAAACCATTCCGGAGGATTTCGCCCGCGACCAAAAAATTCATTATTGCTGGAGGATTACGCGATGAGCGAGTGTCTACACATCATCGTCAAGGGCCGGGTCCAAGGCGTGTATTTTCGCGCCTATACCCAAAAGCAGGCGGTGAAATTGAATTTGAAAGGTTTTGTCAGAAATCTGGCCAACGGCTCGGTGGAAATCGTCGCCACCGGCCATCCTGAAGACTTGCAAAAACTGTTGGCGTGGTGTCACAAAGGGCCGATGTTGGCGAAAGTTTCCGAGGTAATCGTCAGTTCACATGCCGCAAGCGAGCATTTTGAGTTGTTTGAGATTAGGTAGGCACTGCCTGATTAATACGCATTCGTTCGTTAATAGGGAAACAGAACACTAATATTCCCTGAAAGCGCAAACACACAGACGGCGCTGGCAATGGCGGCCAATATGTAACCGCAGACGCGGACTTTTAGCCATAATCCGACTGAAAACAAAACCAGCACCAACAAGGCCAGAGATAAGGCTAGCCAAGAATTGATCTGCACAAAATATATCAACCACCGAGCAGCGATATAAATCGCAATAGCTGCTCCCGCTAGGAGTAGTAAAAGTTCGTACATATTCCAATGGACGCGAATTTAAAATTCGTCTGATTGTTGAAATTAGAGAACTTTAACCAAGAACAACGTTTGAAGCCAATTCTCTCGCCCCATTCCCGCCGTCTCTGCAACGCTTATAACTTCTACCCACCTTCCCCCCTAAATCGGATTACAATAGACAACATTTATTCTCAACAAAGGGCGCAGCTTAGACGCCCGCCAGCAATCGGCAGGAGCAGTTTTGGCAGACAGAATTATTCGCATCGCTACCCGGCAAAGCCCGCTGGCCTTGTGGCAGGCCGAGCATGTCGCGGCACGGCTGCAACAAGCATTTCCCGGCTTACAAACCGAATTGGTCAAAATGGTCACCCGCGGCGATAAAATTCTCGACGCACCGCTAGCCAAAGTCGGCGGCAAGGGTTTGTTTGTCAAGGAACTGGAACAAGGCATGCTGGAAGGCACAGCCGACATCGCAGTGCATTCCATGAAAGACGTACCTGTGGAGTTTCCGGAAGGCTTGCATCTGGCGGTAATTCTGGACAGAGAAGATCCGACCGACGCCTTTGTTTCCAATCACTATCGCAGCCTGGCCGAATTGCCCGCTAACGCGCGCATTGGCACCTCCAGCTTGCGCCGCCAATGCCAAATCAAGGAAAAATTCCCGAATGCGGAAATCCTGAGTTTGCGCGGCAACGTCAACACCCGTCTGGCGAAACTGGATGCCGGCGAATACGATGCAATCATCCTGGCGTCGGCCGGCTTGAAACGTCTGGGAATGGGCGAACGAATCACCGCTCAATTGCAACCGACGGAAAGCCTCCCCGCCATGGGCCAAGGCGCTATCGGCATCGAGTGCCGGATCGACGACGCCGAGATTCATAAGTATTTAAAGGTATTGCACGACGAGGACACCAGCATCCGGGTCGGCGCCGAGCGAGCGATGAATGCCCGACTGAACGGCGGCTGCCAAGTACCGATTGCCGGTTTTGCTGAAATCAAAGGCGAGCGATTATTGCTACGCGGCCTGGTCGGCAGCCCCGACGGTTCTTTATTGTACCGAGCCCAGGCGGAAAGCAGTCTGACGGACTTCGAAGCGTTGGGCAAGGCCGTAGCCGAGGATTTATTGGCGCAAGGCGCTGACAGGATATTGAGCGAGCTGTATCAGTGAATTCCGCTTTAAACGGAGCCCGCATTTTGGTGACGCGCCCGGCCTTACAAGCTGAGAATTTGTGTACTTTAATTGAACAATGCGGCGGTATAGCGGTACGTTTTCCGACACTGGAAATCGTCGGGGTAAAGCCCGATCCGAATTTGCTGGGCCAAGCCGCCGCCGGCGACTGGCTGATTTTTACCAGCAGCAACGCGGTGGATTTTGCTATCAAGGCGTTCGGTGGCAAAATGCCGGCCTTGCGTAAATTCAAAGTCGCGGCTGTCGGCGCCGCAACCGCCAACGCATTGCAGCAAGCGGAATGGCCGGTTGATTGCGTGCCGGCCAGCGCATTCAACAGCGAAGGCTTGTTGGCTGAACCTGAATTGCACGCTGTCGCCGGCATGCGCTGCGTCATTGTGCGCGGAGTCGGTGGCAGGGAGAAACTGGCGGAGAGCTTGCGCAGCCGCGGCGCGGAAGCGAGTTATCTGGAAGTGTATAGTCGCCAACAGCCGATGGCGGACAGCACGGAATTGCGGACAAGCATAGCCCAAGGGAAGCTGGACGCCGTGACGATCACCAGCGTCGAAGCGTTACAAAATTTGTTGGCGATGCTGGATGACGAGTCGATAGTATCGTTGAAATCGATACTTTTAGTCGTCGTGAGCGAGCGGATCGGCCAAGCGGCCGAAGATTTCGGATTTAAACAGATTGCAGTGAGCGCACAGCCCACGGATGCAGCGATTTTAGAGACCTTGACGACGTTATTTAACGGGGAAAACAGTGGCCGAAGTAATTGAAGAACAACAAGAAAATCCAGCTCCGGTAGTGGTGGTTAAAAAGTCTCACGCCGGATTGTGGATAGGCATCACCTCTATCGTATTGGTGATTGCTTTGGCGGGTGCAGGCTTTTTCTTTTTCCAGCAATTGCGCTTCAGTCAAGATACCGAAAACAATCAGGATAACCTGAAGATACTGGAACTGGACAAAGAACTTAACGGCCTGCGCGAACAGCTAAATGGCGTGCAAACGCAAATCGCCAACGTCAATGCCGAAATGACCGGCAAAGATAACCACTTTAATGAAACATTGGCTGATTTTTCCAAGTTGCACGATGAGCGCCTGAGCACGGCGCGCAAAGAGCTGGAAGCCTCCATTGTGGCTTTGCAACGGCAGCTGGGTAAAACCCGCGGCGACTGGCTACTGGCCGATGCCGAATATCTGTTGACCGTTGCCAATCAGCGTTTGCATTTGGTCGGTGACGTCACCACCACCCGCGAAGCGCTGGAAGCGGCCGATCAACGGCTAAGAGAAAGCGGCGACGCAGCGGTATTTAAGGTCCGTGAGCAAATTGCCAAGGAAATCGCCTTGTTAAACGGTGCGACCGTACCGGACATCGTCGGCATCTACAGCGGCATCCAGCACTTACAAGACGCAGTGGAAGGTTTATCGGTGTTTCTGCCGCACGCAGGCAAGCAGCCGGAAAAGCCCGAACCCAATAGCGACTTATCAGAACACGGCCATGAAATCTTGAATACGGTCGCCAAACAGCTGGAAGGCTATGTCGTGTTGCGCCACACCGAACAACCTGTCAACGCCATCCTGACCCCTGAAGAAGCGCACTTTATCAAGCAGCAGTTGAAAGTCAGGCTGGAAATGATCGAAATTGCCTTGGTACAACAAAACGATACCTTGTTTGCCAGCAGCATCGCCGACGCCAAACAATGGCTGAAGAAAAATTTCGCGGAAAATCAGCAAACCGATAACTTCGTGGCTGAACTGGACAAACTGGCGAGTGTGCAAATCCGCAGCCAATATCCGGATGTTAGCGGTTCGTTAAAGCTGCTGAAAGACATCAGTAAATTGCGTATCGAATCCGATAAAGCCGTGCTGAATAATCCGCCAGCGGAAACGGCCTCGCCGGCAATACCCTCTGCCGACCAGCAATAAGCGAGTGGCATTATGAAAAATCTCATGTATTTTCTAGGCTCCTTGCTTTGCGCCGTTCTGGTGGCGTTTTTGCTACACAGCTGGCTGGTCAAACAAAACGATCCCGGTTATGTGTTAATCGGTTTCGGCCACTGGTCGCTGGAAACCTCTTTGACCGTATTCGCCGTCGCGCAAGTAATCGGTTTTTTCGTTCTCTACAATTTTTTCCGCTTGATGGGTGTGTTGATTCGCATGCCCAACCAATTTGCCAAGCGCCGCCGCAATATCCGTTTTAATCGCTCGCAGGAAGCCCTGGTTGCCGGCTTATTCGATGCAGCAGACGGTAATTGGGAGCGTGCGGAGAAAGTGCTGATCAAGCATGCCGCGCATAGCGGTGCACCATTACTACATTACTTGACGGCCGCCAGAGCCGCACAATCGCGCGGTGCGCTGGACAAGCGCGATGAATATCTGCAAAAAGCCAGCGAACAATCCCCGGACACCAATATGACCGTCGGCTTGACCCAAGCCGAATTGCACCTGTCCGAGAAGCAATTCGAACAAGCCTTGGAAACGCTGGGCAAGTTGCACTCCATCAATCCGGGCCATGCACGGGTTTTGAAAATGATGCATCAGGCGTATCAACATCTTGGCGACTGGGAAGGCTTGAGCAAGATACTGCCTTCGCTGCAACAGCATAAAGTGTTGATGGAAACCGAAGTTAAGTTGCTGGAAACGGAAACCTTCAGCCGCCTGCTGAAACAAACCATCGCCCAGGGTGACCGCCAGGCGATTCAAACCTGCTGGGAAGGCATCCCCGATCACATTAAGACTCTGCCGGGCATCGCCAATATCTATTTTGCGGCAATGATTGCCGCCGGCGCCGGCAGTAGCGTGGAATCGGCGATGCTCAAGCAATCGGGCCGGCACTGGGACGACACCTTGCTGGTGTTGGTTTCCAATATTGAAGCCGAAGATAAAGCCAAGCAATTGCAGTCGATCGAACAATGGCTGGCGGTTTACCCCGGCAATGCAGTGTTGTTAAGAGTGCTGGGCAAGCTGGCTTTGAAAGCCGAACAAATGGAGAAAGCCGAACAATATTTGTTGAAAAGCCTGAATACCGAAGCGTCGGTGGCGACCTATCAATTATTGGGCGAATTATTGTTTAGCAAAGGCGACAAGGATCAAGCCTGCGATTATTTCAAACGCGGTATGGAGTTGGCATCATCCGAGCTGATCAGCAGTGTGGAATCGATTCGCACAGCTTAAAAACTTAAAACAACCCGCGATCAGTTCAAATCCCGAATAACCTCGGCGTCTGCATATTCGCTTTTGATAATCAAAATTTCCGGCAAATTCTTTTTTAACAGCGGCGCTAATTTAGGATCAAAATGTTTGCCGGATTCCGAGGCGATATAAGCCAACGTTTCTTCTACCGCCCAGGCCGGCTTATACGGTCGTTGCGACGTCAGCGCGTCAAATACGTCGGCTAGCGCGCAAATTCTGCCGGCAATCGATATATCTTCTTCCCGCAAGCCATTCGGATAGCCGGTGCCATCCCACTTTTCATGGTGATGTTGGGCAATGGTACGCGCGGCCCGCATCAACTCGGTCGGCGAGCCGGATAAAATATTGGCGCCTATTTGCACATGGGTCTGCATGATCCGCCATTCTTCGGGGTCGAGCTTGCCGGTTTTTAACAGAATCCGGTCCGGAATACCGATCTTACCAATATCGTGCATCGGCGCCGCATTCAGAATAATTTCCGCCTCCTGCTCAGTTAAGCCATACGCCAAAGCCAACAACTGCGCATATTTACTCATGCGAATGATATGGTTGCCGGTTTCGTTATCCCGATACTCGGCGGCCAGCCCCAGTCTGCGTATGACTTCCTGACGAGTACGATACAATTCGTCGGTTCTGGTTTTAACCTGTTGTTCAAGAAGGCGGTTTTGATCGCGTATCTGATTATGCATCAAGCGCACTTCCAGCAGATTGTGGATGCGGGTAACGGCTTCCAGTTGATCGAAGGGCTTGGTCAAAAAGTCCTTAGCGCCCAAACTCAACGCTTTCAAGCGGGTCTCCATGTCCGGTTGCGCACTGAGCACCAACACGGGTAAATAGTCGTCTCTGAAACGCTGTTGCAATTGTTCCATGACATCGAAGCCGCTTAAATGCGGCATGCGGATGTCTAACAAAAAGGCATCGAATCGCGTGGTATCACACAGAGAAGTCACTTCGCGAGAATCGCAGGTCGATTGAATATTCCGATAACCCTGGCGCTGCAAAATTTTTTCCAACAATTTGACGTTAGCGGGTTCGTCGTCGACGATGAGAATGGCGGCTTGCAGAATATGCTGTTTTAAGTCCACGTTGCTGTTTTCAAAGAATCATGAAGTTGGGAGCGAAAACCTAGCAGTCCGACTCGTACCGAGCCGTGCCTGCTGAATGGGTTATCCGCGAGATTCTGAGTATAGACAAATTAGTTGAGTCTGCTTTTTACCGCCTGACGCCAGCATTCAATCTAACAGCCGAAAAGATTCCAGAAATAAAAACCAGCCGGCCCAACATCGAAAACATCAGCGGCAGCGAATGGCCATACAGGAAATATCGTCTTGCGCTTCCCGGTTCAGCATATGCGCTTCCAAGGCCTGTTGGATCGCCGCCACTTCAGCGCCAGGCGGTGCCGTTCTGAGAATCTGCAGGACGCGCTCTTGGCCGAATAAAGCGCCGTCAGGATCCAGGGTATCGGTCAAGCCATCAGAGTACATAAATAACTCGCAAGCCTCCCGCCAATGCCAGATTTCGCAAGTATCGTCGAATTGCCGGTTATCGAGAATGCCGGCAGAGGGGTGTGAGGAACGAAAGGTGTGAACCGGCTTGCCATCGCCATCCAGCGCATAAACATCGGGTAAGCCGCCATTCCACAACTCCACCGACTTTTTTTCAGCATCTATCATGCCCAATACCAAAGCCACGAAACGGCCCGTCGGCATCTGGCTGTGCACCAGGCGATTGATCTCGCGGACGATGATGGGTACGGCCAGGCCCTTTTTCGTCATCGCCTGGAATGCCTGATTGACAATCACCGTCGGTAACGCTGCCGCCAAGCCGTGGCCGGTCGAATCGGCGAGCATAAAGTAAATTTGTTGCTTACTGACGCGCCTGGCGCAAATCAAATCGCCGCTAAAGCGTTTGGCCGGCAATAACCAAAACTGCAAATGATCGTCTTTCAGATCGCTCTGTTTAATTAACCTCTCAAAAATACTCTGTAAAAACTGCTGCTCCGCTTCGTTTTCGTCGCGATAGGCTTTAAGTAGCTGAGTATCGGCAATAATCAGATTTTGCATATCGATCACACGCTGCACCGAACCCAATTTAGCGGCAAGAACAGCGCGACTGAACGGTTTTTGCAGATAGTCGTCAGCACCGGCTTGCAGCCCATCCAGGACATTTTGGTCATCGGCTAGCGCGCTGAGCACAAAAATCGGCACCCACTTGTCCAGGGTTCGCTCTCTAATCGCTTTGATAGCCTCCAGGCCGTCCATGACCGGCATCATAATATCCATCAGAATCAGATCGGGATTTACGCTGGCCAGAGCGTGAACCGCCTGCTCCCCATTTTCGACCAAAATGACTTCATGCTGCATCCTGCTCAGTAATTTGTCGAGCAATAGCCTGTTTTCGTAGATATCGTCGACAACCAATATTTTCATTAGGAACTGTACCGTTATTCAAGCGAACCGGCAGTCTACCCTAGTTAAATAGGGTATCCCACATAGAATCGACTTTTTTTGATGACATCCTCACTCATTACAATCGGACGTCCCCACTCCCGGCTGGTTTCGCCCGGCCATTTGTTGGTCGCATCGAAACCGACCTTGGACCCCAAGCCCGACACCGGCGAAGCAAAGTCCAGATAATCTATAGGCGTGTTTTCCAAAATCGTCAAATCGCGCGCCGGGTCCATGCGGGTGGTAATCGCCCAAATCACGTCCTGCCAATTGCGTACATCGACATCGTCATCCACCACGATCACAAATTTGGTGTACATAAATTGGCGCAAATACGACCAGATACCCAGCATCACCCGCTTGGCGTGGCCGGCGTATTGCTTCTTCATGCTGATCACCGCCATCCGATACGAACAGCCCTCCGGCGGCAGATAGAAATCAACGATTTCCGGAAACTGCTTTTGCAGGATGGGCACGAAGACTTCATTTAAGGCCACACCCAAAATAGCCGGTTCATCGGGCGGACGGCCGGTGTAGGTGCTGTGATAAATCGGCACCTGCCGCTGAGTGATGCGTTCAATCGTAAACACCGGAAATTCATCGACTTCGTTGTAATAACCGGTGTGATCGCCGTACGGCCCTTCCGGCGCGGTTTCTCCCGGATAGATAAAGCCCTCCAAGACAATTTCGGCGCTGGCCGGCACTTGCAAGTCGTTGGACAAACATTTGACCACTTCGGTCTTGCTGCCACGCAGCAAACCCGCGAAGGCATACTCGGACAAAGAATCCGGCACCGGTGTGACCGATGCCAATATCGTCGCCGGGTCCGCCCCCAGCGCTACCGCCACCGGAAACGGCTGGCCCGGATGCGCTTGCTGCCATTCCTTAAAATCCAATGCGCCGCCACGATGTGCCAACCAGCGCATGATGACTTTGTTTTTACCGATGACTTGCTGGCGGTAAATCCCCAGGTTTTGCCGGTCTTTGTTCGGCCCTTTGGTAATCACCAGCGGCCAGGTGATCAAAGGCGCGGCGTCTTCCGGCCAGCAGGTTTGAATCGGGTAAACGCTTAAATCGACTTCGTCACCAACCCGAATCACTTCCTGACAGGGTGCGGAGCTGACTATTTTTGGGGCCATATTCAACACTTGCTTGAATACTGGGAATTTTTCCAGCGCGTCTTTCATGCCCTTCGGTGGCTCCGGCTCTTTCAGATAGGCCAGTAACTCGCCGATGCCGCGCAATTCGGACACATCTTTGGCTCCCATGCCCATCGCTACCCGCTTCGGCGTGCCGAACAAGTTGCCCAGCACGGCAATGTTGGAACCTTTCGGGTTTTCGAACAGCAAAGCCGGCCCGCCCTGCTTCAATACCCGGTCGCATATCACCGTCATTTCCAACACCGGATCGACTTCCTGCTTGATGCGCTTCAGTTCGCCCTGCTTTTCCAGTTGGGCGATAAAGTCTCGTAAATCTCTATATTTCATGCATGGTCCTTAAAAGGGGAGGCAGAACTTCGTGTCATGGGGTGCAAAATTAAAGCGGCAATCATACGCTGAGTTAAGCTAGACGAGAAAACCAAAGAGACAAGTAATCAGACTATGATCTCTTATGAGCTAATTTTTTTAATCCGAACCGTTTACATTTGATTATTCCATTGCCAGAAATCAAACCCGTGCCATACTTTTGACGAGGGGTCAGCTTGCCGCGTTAACAGTCGTAGATGTCGGAGCAGCATTTGAGAGCTAGTCCCGAAAGAAAGGTTTAATTTTATTCGTGGAGATTTGTTATGGGATTTGCATTAACTGATGTATGTGGCTTTCGTCCTGCAACTTATGCGGGACGTCCAATTCCAGAAAAAGACTTGGCGAGCGGAGGGCTAGGAAAATTCGACACCCACTTCGGCATCAATGGGGACGTATCGGCGATTGTCAATGATGGCGATATTAATACATACGGCCCTCGCGCAATCGATTTGAATCAACGCGGGGGTATTGTTGCCGAAACGCTTTGGAATAAGTGGCAAGACAATCCATCTGATAGTGACGTATCAGGTTTTTTGACTTTTTTTGAAGAAGTAGGTGGCAGAAAGGCCCCAAAGAACACGCAATATCCGGTAGGAGCGAAGATTAGCGGCGTCGATGTAGGAGGAGATGAAAAATATAAGTTCGGCGCGACCAACAAAAAAACTTCTAGTATTTCCGACGAAAATAGTGAAGGCGCCATGTTTCAGTTGGGTACTCGCTGGTCTAAAGTGGCTTTAGAACATACCGTTAAAAATGGAGGGCGTATTCACTTTCATTTAGATGGGATGGGAGATATTAGCGACCTTTTGAATAAGTTAGGCGATTTTAATTACAACGTCACGACCCGAGAGTTACGCTATGTCTACCGTAATTGGATTAGATTGGGTAAGTCTGCGATTTTTTATAATGGCTTTTCTAAAACTTCGTCTGGAATTTACAAAGCGGTTATCGTCGATAGACCCTGGTAAAAAGCACTAACGTCCAGCGTAGTGAAGGCACTTTTGTGCCGATGGCAATAAGTAGCACCCTCGGCGCGATGTACTCCGAATGTGAAAAATCCATAACCATACAAGCTAACTGGAAACTATTAGACGCTCTTTACTGGAAACTTTTCAAAGCCGTTTGACATATCGCAACCATCGCGAAAAATTTACTGATCAACCATCAACGCCTCAACACTTGTAGCGGTGGTTGATTAACCACCTGCCTAACCCCCCAGTACCCTGCCAGCCCCACCGTTATCGCGCCTATCGCCGGCAATGCACCCCACAAATAGTAGCCGGGACGATAATCGATCTGCATCACACGGGTATACAACGCATACAGAATCGCTTCGCTAGCCAGAGCCGCCATGACGCCAGCCAAGGTGCCGAGCAAGCCAAACTCAATCACGTGCGTGGTACGTAAAAAGCCGCGCCGGGCACCCAAAGTCCGCATCAGCCCACCTTCGTAGATTCGTTGATCCAACGTGGCATAGACGGCAGCAAACAGCACGGTAAAACCAGCCGCCAAGGCAAAATACAGCAGTAGATTGATGGCCTTGGTCAACTGCGTCAGGATCATCTTGAACTGTTTCAAAATCTGATCAACTTCCAATATCGTGATCGCCGGATACTTTTTCAGCAGGGTATTCAACAGAATTTTTTGGGTATCGGCCAGATAAAAGCTGGTCATGTACATGGTCGGAAAGTTATCCAGCGTGCCGGGCGAGAAGATCATGTAAAAATTGGGCCGCATCGTATCCCACTGCACGCTGCGGAGTTGAGCTACCTTGGCGCTGAATTGCGCGCTCCCCACCGTGAAGGTCAATTCATCGCCCAGCTTGATTTTCAAGCTTTCCGCCAGTTTTTGCTCCACCGATACCAGACCCGGCCGATCGACTTGCCAAGCACCGCCATCGGTGGCTTTGTTATCGTCCGGCAATTGCACCGCCCAGGTCAGGCTCAATTCGCGTTGAGTGGCGCCTTCGCCCTGGGTGTCTTTGCTGACCCGGCCTTGCACCGCTTCGTTATTAATCGTCACCAGGCGTCCGCGTACCACCGGATAAAACCGGCTGCTGGGGATTTGCGCCTGCTGCAATTCGCTTTGAAATGCCTGCTGCCGTTCCGGCAGGATATTCAAGGCGAAATGATTCGGCGCCTGTTCCGGCAATTGCTGTTGCCAGTTGTCGATCAAATCGCTGCGCACCGTAAAACTCAGGGCCATGGCGGTGAGCGTGATGCTGAAAGCCAATATCTGGCTGACGCTGGCCTGGCTGTTCCTCAGCAATCCCTGCAAGCCAAAACGCCAATTCAAGCCCATCCTCGGCAACAGCTTGCGCGCCAGCAATAACAAACCATATACCGCGCCACCTACACCCAATAGTGTTAGCGCACCCAACCCCAATATGGTAGATGTCATTTTCGGGTCTTGGGTGTAGCGCCAAATCAAGCCGCCGATAATCGCCAGCGCCAAACCGTAAATCAACCAACCACTGGTGGGTAAGGGTTCCAACTCACGGCGCAATACCCGCAACGGTGAGACTTTTTGCAAGCGCAGCAACGGCGGTAAAGCAAAACCCAGCAAGATTGCCAAGCCCGAAGTCAAGCCAAAAAATACCGCCAACCAGCTGGGACTGGCCAACTCTTCCGGCAACAAGGATTTTAACAGCTCGAATAAACCAAATTGCGCCAACCAGCCCAAGCCGCAGCCGACGCTACTGGCTAACAGGCCCAACACCAAAAACTGCAAACCGTACAGCCAGACAATTTCCGCTTGTTTACACCCCAGGCAACGCAACAAGGCAGTGGCGTTGAAATGCCGCTCGGTGTAACGGCGGGTAGCCATCGCAATCGCCACGCCGGCAATCAAGATCACCACGATACTGGACAAGCCCAGGTAACGCTCGGCGCGCTGCAATGCCGATCCCAGCTCCGGGCGATCCTCATGTATATCCAGGATTTTTTGCGAACTGTTCAGTTGCGGTTTCAACCAGGTTTTAAAGGCAAGTAAAGCCTGTTCGTCGCCGCTGAACTGGAAAGCGTAACGCACATGACTGCCGGGTTGAATGACGCCGGTGGCAGCCAAATCGATTTGATTAATCATCACCCGCGGCGAAAAGCTGTAAAAGTCACCGCGCTTGTCCGGCTCGTAGCTCAACACCCGGCCGATGGTCAGAGGTTTTTCGCCTACGGTTAGCGTATCGCCGATTTTTAGATGTAGAGCCGGTAGTATGCGCTTGTCTACCCAAGCCGAGCCGGGTTCCGGACCCTGGCTGGCGACGATTTCATCCTGCGACTCGGCATCGCTGGTTTTCAATTTCCCGCGCAGCGGGTAGCCGCTGCTGACGGATTTTACCGAAGCCAACAGCATTTCCTGGTTTTCCAGCAAAACGCTGGCAAACTCGCTGGTTTGCGAATGGGATAAGCCCAATTCGCCGGCCTTGGCCAACCAGGTATCGACTATGAGCGCCGGCGCAGCCACCACCAGATCACCGGCTAAAAACTCGGCGGCTTGCACCGTCATGGTCCGATGCAAGCGATCAGCGAATAGCGATATAGCGGTGGAACTGCTGACCGCAATCAGCAAAGCCAGCAGCAATAAGGTCAGCTCTCCGGAACGACTATCGCGCCACAACAGTTTCATGGCTAGATTGACGCGCTTCATACCACGCTCCCGGCGTCCAGGCGAATGGTGCGTTGACAACGTCCGGCCAAAGTCATGTCGTGAGTCACCAAAATCAAAGTGGTATGTTGTTCTTGATTGAGCTCGAACAGCAGATCGATGATGTGCGCACCGGTTTTGCTGTCCAGATTACCGGTCGGTTCGTCGGCAAATAGGATGGTAGGCTGGGTGACAAAAGCCCGCGCTAAAGCCACCCGTTGCTGTTCGCCGCCCGACAATTGTTTGGGGGTATGCGTCAAGCGCTGCGACAAGCCCACTCTATCCAGCAAGGCCCGGGCAGCGCTCGCCGCTTGAGCATGTCCGCTGAGTTCCAGCGGCAGCATGACGTTTTCCAGAGCCGTCAACCCCGGCAGCAGTTGAAAGGATTGAAACACGAAACCGACCAATTCGTTGCGCAACAAGGCGCGGCCGTCTTCGTCCAGCTTGGTCAGATCGCGGCCGTTGACCACCACTCGACCGGTGCTGGGCGTATCCAATCCAGCCAGCAAACTGAGCAGGGTGGATTTACCGGAACCGGACTCGCCGACAATGGCCAAACTCTCGCCCGGATTGATGATTAAATTCACCGAGGACAAGATGTGTAAAATGCCTTCGGAAGTTGGCACCGATTTACCGAGTTGTTCGGTAACGATAATCGGGGAACTGGTCTTATCAATATGAGTATTCAACATGTATAGCGTGGTCCTTGCCGTAATTCTGGGTTTACTACCAATCAGCGCCATGGCGAAATCGATAGTAGTATTGGGTGACAGTATTAGTGCCGGTTACGGCATCGAAGTTCAGCTTGGCTGGGTGGCTTTGTTGCAAAACAAGCTAACCGACCTGCATAGCGGCTATGTTATCAGTAACGAAAGCATCAGCGGCGATACTTCCGCTGGCGGCCTGGCGCGACTGGAGCAAATTTTATCGCGGCATAAACCGGATATTGTGTTGGTGGAACTGGGCGCCAACGACGGCTTACGCGGTTTATCGCCGGCGGAAATGAAAAATAATCTGACCGAAATCACCCGGCGTTCGCAAAACGTCGGCGCCAAAGTGATGCTGCTGGGGATGAAGATTCCGCCCAATTACGGCAAGCGTTATGTCGAGATGTTTTACGAGGTTTTTCCGCAGCTATCCGCGGAATTGAAGATCCCTTACGTGCCGTTTATCCTCGAAGAGGTAGCATTAAACCCGGAGATGATGCAGGCCGACAGCCTGCACCCGAATGAGCTGGCACAACCGGTGATTGCCGAAAAGATTTGGGGATATTTACAAGCCTTGCTGTAGGCAAGTCGCTAATCTGCCGCCAACGTTTGCTTAAACGCCGGCAGTTGCCGATAACCGGCGATTTCGCCGGCCGTAAACATCCATTTCATTTTTTTTTGCAGGCGTTGCTGCTCGCGCGGTTCCAACCAAAAACTCACGATCCTGCTCAGGTAATGCCGCAGCAAATATAGCGGGATACCGGCTATGTTCTTCCCGGCAGGTACATCGGCATAAGCCAGCACCTGACAGCGGGCCACGTCGAACATCCAGCGGCAGACATAGGCTTTAGTCATCCGCTCCGGGATGTTGCAGTGATACAGCAATGCTTCCGGCACATACCAAAACTCGCCGCCACCACGCCGAAAACGGCCCATGTATTCGGTGTCTTCCGTAAACGGTACCGAGGTACCCGGCCCCAGTTCTTCGCGAAACCAGCCGTTTTTGGCTACGGCCTCGGCTCTTAACGCGGTGTTGACGCCACCCGGAATCACCTGTTCATCCAAAATTTGCTGAGACATACCAAAATCGCGGGTATTGGTAATGCCGCGCGGCAAGGCAAACTCACCTTCTGTATGCAGCCAGGCGGGGATGTCGCCCAGCCATTTGGGTAATACTTTGCCGGCAAAACCGTCGATTTCCGGATGCAGCGCGGCGGCATCAATGTAAGCCTGCAACCAAGTTGCCTGCGGTTCGACATCGTCGTCGGTGAACACCAATAACTCAGCTTGCGCTTGCTTGATGGCGCGATTCAAAGCGCGGGACTTACCGGGAATCGGCTCCGAGACGCAATGCACCGGCAACCGACCACGCTCAGCTTCGGCAGAGATCACCGCAACGGTGTCGTCGCTGCTGCCGTTATCAACCATCAGCAATTCCCAGCGGGTCTCGTTATTCAGGCGCATGGCGGCCAATGCGTCGAACAAGCGCGGCAATATCGACGCTCTGTTGCGGGTGCTGATAATCACGGAGGCGTTTAACATAGGCGGCAGACCGAATTTAGAATGTTGGATTGGGCAATATTACAGTGGATGATCAAAATAATCGCCATCGATCCCGCTGCGGTACCAATTTTGCAAAATATTGTCGGCTAGCGGCGGCTCACTGTAGATCCAATACCGATTACCGCGCGACGGCACCTTTTCATAGCCAAGACTGCGGAACAGACTAATCAATGACGGCGAGGCGACTTCCAGGCTCCCCCAACTAACCCCGTTCTCCCGCCAATAAGCAAATAGGTAATACAACAGGGTCTGTAAGGCCGGCTCATCGTCCAAGGGATAAAACACATCGCGCAGTACGGCCATGCTGATAGCCTCTCCAAAGCTTTGCTGATGCCAGATGGCATAAGCGCGCAATTTGCCGGCAGCGTCGCGCAGCGCGAAAAGCCTTAAAGGACAGGTCGGAAAATCGAATAAACGCCAATTCAAGTAGCGGCTACTACGTTCCAGACAAGAGGTGTAGCCCGCTTTGACCCGCTCCCACAACGCATCAAACTCGGTGTCGCAATGCCAAACCTCCGCTAAGGTAAAACCGCCGCTACGCAATTTGACATTCCGTAAGCGCAAGTTGATGTCAAATAGGCTGCCCAACCAATAGCCCAATGATTTGCCGGCGCGTTTCTCCCAGGAGCCGCGATAACCGACGCGCAAACGATAAAAGTCGTTATCGCTACCGCCGATCGGTACGAAGCCGCATTTTTTGAAGGCTTTCTGGGTAATCACGCCGGCAGTCACCGTGCCGTTGAAACGGGCAAATTCGAGGCTGTGTTCGATCAGCTTGGTGGCTAAGCCCTGCCCGCGAAACTGTTCATCGACGCAGGTATTGGAACCGAAGGCAAGCGTTACGGATTCGCCGTTCAACCACCAGGGTTGTACGAACATGGCCCGGAAACCGGCCAAACTCCCATTGTGCCAAACCCCGACGCCGACGCACGGCAAAGCGTTCTGCCAGGGGTTATGCGCGATACGGCGCTCGAACCACTGCTGGATGTATTCGGGGTGTTGCTGAAACTCCTCGAAATTGGCAACGGCAATCCGAATGCAATCCGGAATATCCGCCGGTTGGATAGGTCCATAGACAAAATGGTCTGCAACAGCGGACATAGGCTTTCTCGAAAAAGTGCAGGAAATGATTAGCCAGGCCTAACTATCGTTAGCAAAGGCATCAGCGACAATCGAAAACTATTATCGGTGCAAACTTGCTGCAATACCAAACGACAGCGTCGTTATAACAGGATTGAAGGAGCAGGAAAAGTTGAGGCTTGGGCAACACGCGCACTGCCCAAACCCTCAGCACATCTATAACGGCGCTTACCGGACTGAATTCAAAACCGCTTTGGTATCCAGCAAATTGCTGCGTTTTTTCAAGCCCAGAACACCCAGCATGCCGCTGAGAAAAAACCAGGCCGCCGTGGGTAAGGCGGCTTTCAATTCAGCTGTTTTGCTTTCGTCTATCACTGGCTGGAAAACCGTGCCAAGCAGGCCAAGTAAACCCATTTGCGAAACCATATCGCCAAGCCCTGCTATGTCCGACAAGGCTTGCTGAAATGTTACGACCGCACGGGTCTTGACCCGTGTAAACAGTGTGAGCGCATAGTCCTGCAAGGGCTTATCCGCTACTGGATTCAATGGCTGCTCCTGGTAAGCACTTGGCAAATCCGGCAAAATCGTTTGGAAGGATTCGAGCGGGTTTAACGTATTTTCGGTCGTAGCTGCTTGCGCAAGCTGTATCCCCCAAAACGATAGACCAATAAAAAATAACGCGGAAAGTAACGGCTTGTTTGTGTCCATATTAAAACCCCAGAATTAATCAATTAGTTAAGAGGTGAAACCCTATTCGCACAAACCGGACCGATTACGGCTGGCAACGGCTTATGGTATAGGCATCCATACACAGGAGGATAGCACTATGCGTGCCAATTGCAAGAGGCTGTTTTATATCAACATTTCCCATCCACCCTTTAAACTTGTTGGTATAGAAGCCACAAAAAGCCAATTAAATGCTGCTAACACAACAACTTAGCGGCTAGCGACTTCATCAAAGTCGTAGTAGCCAACATCGCGGAAATAACCAGTATTTTCTGTCTGAATCCAGTGGCCGGCAACACCGCCACCACCCAAGCTAAAGGCTAATCTCCCATCGGCAAACGGCGGTTTTCTTGTTGAAAGATAGCCATAAATTGTTAGAGTAGTAGGCAAGTGACTGAACACTAAGACTCGGGAGCATCATGTTACGCAAAATACTGATCGCCAATCGCGGCGAAATTGCTGTCCGAATCATTCGGGCCTGCGCGGAAATGGGCATTCGTTCAGCGGCTATTTATTCGGAAGCCGACCGCTTTGCCTTGCACGTCAAAAAAGCTGACGAATCGCATTACATCGGCAGCGAGCCGCTGGCCGGCTATTTAAACATCTACGGCTTGGTAGATTTAGCCTTGCGCACCGGCTGCGACGCCATTCATCCCGGCTACGGTTTCCTGTCAGAAAACGCCCAGTTCGCCAAAGCCTGCCAGGAACGCGGCTTGGTGTTTATCGGCCCCTCCGCCGAAGTGATCCAACGCATGGGCGACAAAACCGAAGCCCGCAGCGCGATGATAGCCGCCGGTTTACCCGTCACGCCGGGCTCGGACGGTAACCTGGATAGCGTCGAGCATGCCTTGCAGGTGGCCGAACAAATCGGTTATCCGATCATGCTGAAGGCCACTTCAGGTGGCGGCGGGCGCGGCATCCGGCGTTGCGACACCCCCAACGAACTGCGGCAAAACTATCAGCGGGTAATTTCCGAAGCCACCAAGGCCTTCGGCAGCGCCGACGTGTTTTTGGAAAAATGCGTGGTCAATCCGATCCACATCGAAGTGCAGGTATTGGCGGACCATTTCGGCAACACCATCCATCTTTATGAGCGCGATTGCTCGGTGCAGCGGCGGAACCAAAAGCTGATCGAAATCGCCCCATCACCGCAACTCGATGAAGCGCAACGCCAGTATCTGGGAGGCTTGGCAGTGATGGCGGCGAAAGCGGTCGGTTACACCAATGCCGGCACCGTGGAGTTTCTGTTGGACGCCAACGGCCGTTTTTATTTCATGGAAATGAATACCCGGGTGCAAGTTGAACACACCATCACCGAAACCATCACCGGTGTGGACATTGTCGAAGAACAAATTCGCGTAGCCGCCGGCTTGCCGCTGCGTTTCAAGCAGGAAGAAATCGTCAGACGCGGCTATGCGATTCAATTCCGCGTCAACGCCGAAGACCCTAAAAACAATTTCCTGCCCAGCTTCGGCCACATTTCCCGTTACTACGCCCCCGGCGGCCCCGGCGTGCGTACAGACACCGCAATTTATACCGGATACGAAGTCCCGCCCTTTTACGACTCGATGCTGGCTAAAGTCATCGTCAGCGCGATGACCTGGGAAGACGCGATAAATCGGGGCGAGCGAGCCTTGAAAGATATGGGCTTGTTCGGCATCAAAACCACGATTCCGTATTACTTAAAAATTCTCGGTCATCCGGATTTTCGCCGCGGTCGGTTCAACACCGGCTTTGTCGAAGCCAATCCCGACCTGATCAATTATTCCAACAAGCCGCGACCGGAAATTCTGGCCAGCGTGCTGGCGGCGGTTGTCGCCTCCCATACTGGCCTGTGAACCCAAGGAAACCCCAATGAGCAAAGTTTACGTAACCGACGTTATCCTCCGCGACGCCCACCAATCCCTCATCGCCACCCGCATGCGCACCGAAGACATGCTGCCGGCCTGCGCCATGCTGGACGACATCGGCTATTGGTCGCTGGAATGCTGGGGCGGCGCCACCTTCGACGCCTGTCTGCGCTTTTTAAAGGAAGACCCCTGGGAACGGCTAAGCAAACTGAAAGCCGCGCTGCCCAATACCCGCCTGCAAATGCTGCTGCGCGGCCAAAACCTGCTCGGCTACCGGCATTATTCCGACGATGTGGTGCGTAAATTCGTCGAAACGGCCGCGCGCAACGGCATGGACGTGTTCCGTATCTTTGACGCACTGAATGACATCCGCAACTTGGAAACCGCTATCGAGGCCACCAAAACTGCAGGCAAGCACGCCCAAGGCACCATCTGCTACACCACGAGTCCGGTACACGACATCGCCAGTTTTATCAAATTGGGAAGAGGCTTAGCCGACTTGGGGTGCGATTCGATTGCCATTAAAGACATGGCGGGCTTGTTGACACCTTATATTGCCGGCGAATTAATCAAGGCCCTGAAAGATGCCGTCGATTTACCGCTGCACTTGCATTGCCATGCTACGGCTGGCTTAGCGGAAATGTGTCAACTCAAAGCCATAGAAGCCGGGTGTGAGCACGTCGATACCGCCCTGTCATCTTGGGCCGGCGGCACCAGCCATCCGCCGACGGAGTCCTTGGTCACCGCTCTCCGCGGCACTGATTTCGACACCGGCCTGGATTTGGATAAACTGCAAGCAGTGAATCAGTACTTTCTGGACGTACGAAAAAAATACCGCCGCTTCGAAAGCGAATTTACCGGCATCGACACCCGCGTTCACATCTTTCAAGTGCCTGGCGGCATGATCTCCAACCTGGCCAACCAGTTAAAAGAACGCAATGCCCTGGACCGCATGGCCGAGGTGTACAAAGAAATTCCCGAAGTCCGCAAAGACTTAGGCTACCCGCCATTAGTCACGCCCACCTCGCAAATCGTCGGCACCCAGGCCGTGTTGAACGTGCTGACCGGCAAGCGCTATGAAACCATCAGTAACGAGGTGAAGCGTTACATGCACGGCGGCTACGGCAAAGCGCCGGCACCGGTCAATCCGCAACTGCAAGCCAAGGCAGTGGGCAAGGAAGAAGTCATCGAGTGTCGTCCTGCAGATTTACTCAAACCGGAATTCGAGCATCTGCGCAACGAAATCGCCCACCTGGCGATGAATGACGAAGACGTGCTGAGCTTCGCGATGTTCCCGGAAATTGGTAAACAATTTCTGGAGCTGCGTTCCACCGACAGTCTGGTCGCCGAACCCTTGGAATTGGACGAAGCCCCGGCGTCCGCCGAAGTGAAAAAAGCCCCCACCGAATTCAACGTGGCACTGCACGGCGAGTCCTATCACGTCAAAGTGACTGGCGCAGGCCCGAAAAACCAGAGTTTGCGGCATTTTTACTTCACCGTAGACGGCATGCCGGAAGAAATCGTCATCGAAACCCTGGACGAAATCGTGCTAGACGGCGGCGCCCAAGGCGCGGTGCAAAGTGCCATCGCCAGCAAACGCCGCCGCCCCAGCGATCCGGGCGATGTGGTCACCAGCATGCCCTGCAATATCATCGACGTATTGGTCAAGGAAGGTCAAAAAGTCAATGCCGGTCAATCTTTGCTGGTGACTGAAGCCATGAAAATGGAAACCGAGATCACCGCGCCGATAGCCGGCATCGTCAAAGCCATTTATGTGGCAAAAGGTGATGCGGTTAACCCTAATGAGGTGCTGGTCGAAATTAATTAGGAGAAAAGACTAAAGGCGAAAGGTAAAATGGCGTGTTTGCCGTGAGGATGGCTTTCATATATTTGTAGCTGTTTACTTTGGCAAATGAATTCGCCACTACAATTATGCCGGCTGCTCGTCTTTTTAGATTTTTATCTTTCGCCTGATTACTTTGAATCCTAAACCCGTCACCGAAGAATCCATCCGCCACGCCGTCGAGCTATTACGGCAGGGGCATTTGGTCGCCTTTCCGACCGAGACCGTTTACGGACTGGGCGCGGATGCCGCCAATCCCGATGCGGTTGCCAAAATATTTGCCGCGAAAGGCCGGCCGGCCGATCATCCCCTGATCGTGCATATCGCCAGCGCCGCGCAAATCAACGATTGGGCGGAAGCCGTGCCGGAGGCGGCATTAAGGTTGGCTGAACACTTCTGGCCCGGCCCGCTGACCATGATATTGAATAAAAAATCGACCGTACCTGCCGCCGTTACCGGCGGTCAGGATACGGTGGGTTTGCGGGTGCCGGCCAATCCGGTCGCGCTGCAATTATTGCAAGCCTTCGGCGGCGGCATCGCGGCGCCGTCGGCCAATCGCTTCGGCCATATCAGCCCCACCCAAGCCGAACATGTCGCGGAAGAACTCGGCGACAGCGTGGGTTGCATCCTGGACGGCGGAGCTTGTTCGGTGGGCGTGGAATCGACTATTATCGATCTCAGCGACGGCATCCCCGCCATCCTCAGACCCGGCCGGATTACCCGCAGCCAACTGAAAGCCGTACTGCATACCGACATTCGGCTGTCGTCGCAAACCAAAATTCGGGCGCCGGGCATGATGGCGGTGCATTACGCGCCCAATACCATGGCCTTGCTGTGCCCGGCCGACACCCTGATCGCAATGACCGACGATTTGTGCGCGCAAGGCAAACACATCGGCATTCTGGCCTTCAGCACGGAAATCGCCGAAATTCCCTGCCTGCATTTACTCAGATTACCGGCCGATGCCGAGCTTTACGAACCGGCTTTGTATAGCTCGTTACGCGCGTTGGATAATCTGCAGCTCGATACCATCTTGATCGAGCAACCGCCCGACAACGAAGCCTGGGCAGCGGTCAACGACCGCCTGAATAAAGCCACGGTTTAACATGACCGACGAGGAATGGCTGCGCCATGCCATCCGTCTGGCGCAGCGCGCCGAAAGCCAAGACGAAGTGCCGGTCGGCGCCGTGCTGGTTTATGAAGGCCGCTGCATCGCCGAAGGCTGGAACCAACCCATCCAGAGCAACGATCCCACCGCCCACGCGGAAATGGTCGCGCTACGCAAGGCCGGCCAAGTCTTAAACAACTACCGACTGATTGACACCACGCTCTACGTCACCTTGGAACCCTGCGTGATGTGCATGGGCGCCATCGCCCACGCCCGCGTCAAACGTCTGGTATTCGGCGCTTACGATCCCAAACGCGGCGCGGTCTGCCATGCGCTGCAACTCAGCGACGCGGCGTTCTTAAATCATCGCGTGGAATGGACCGGGGGGATTCTGGAGGCGGATTGCGCGGAACTGCTCAGCGATTTTTTCAAGGCCAGACGCCAGCAATCGAAAAACCGATAATACATCCGACCCGAACAATTTGTTCTATTGGCCTATCTGCTAGCGTGTCGAATAGCTGCCTGCCGATTGCCTGGATCCGCTTGCAGTTATTGATGCGTAAAGTACCTTGATAACAACCCTCTTAACTCTTTTATGCTTTGGCGAGCAGGCTTTTTTATTGATTATGCCTGCCTAAACTGTCTTCAACTCTCAATTACACAGCCTGTTTACTTTATTTGCGTCGATTCTGAATGTCTATTCTCGGGCTCTTCGGCTACATTTTCCAAATGCCGATGAAACATAAAACGTTGTAGCGTACCGGTATACGTCACACCCGAGTGGTAATCGTAAAGCTCCACTTCAGATTCTTCCTCGGTTTGCAATGGCGCTTTGAGCGTGGCATTTTCATGATGTTCCGCAATAGCGGCACCTGTTAATCCCATACTCAAAACGGCAAATATGGCGAGTTTTATCGTGTTTTTAACTCGTTTCATGATGATCACTCCTATCCAGTAGCAAACGATCCAGGCGTTTTCGAGACTTTGCGAATTGACGATAGTTCCTAAATCCACTGTTGATTAAAAACACACGTATCTGACTCGCTTGAAATTTGCTAAACGCGCTCCCATTTTGCCGTCGTAGCGGCTCAGTGGAATTGAATATCCCGCGCTGCCGCCGTTTAAAACAGTATTGATCTGTTCGCACGATTCTGGGTAGGAACCAACAAACCGGAGGCCGACATGCAACATCCCAATCATCCCGATTCGCCCGATGTATTCATTAAACGTGTATTCGCCGCCGGTGCAGTCGCCGCAGCGCTGATATTGCTTTGGCATTGGCAGCCGGGAGCACCGGCGACCGAATCCGCCCCGGTCAGAACCGTCGCCGCGCGCGGCGACTTGGCAGCGGACGAAAAAAGCACCATCGAACTGTTCGAAAAATCGCGAGATTCGGTGGTTTACATCAGCACCGCCGCGCTGGTGCGCAATGTCTGGACCCGCGACGTATTTTCAGTGCCAAAGGGTACCGGTTCCGGATTTATCTGGGACGAAGCCGGCCACGTGGTGACCAATTTCCACGTCATCGCCGGCGCCAACGAAGCCACGGTAAAACTGGCCGACGGCCGCGATTACAAGGCCACTCTGGTCGGCGCCAGCCAGGTGCATGACATTGCGGTGTTGAAGATCGGCGTCGGCTTCAAACGGCCGCCGCCGGTACCGGTCGGCACCAGCCGCGATCTGAAAGTCGGGCAGAAAGTGTTCGCTATCGGTAACCCATTTGGTTTGGACTGGACTTTGACCGGCGGTATCGTCTCCGCGCTGGACCGCTCCCTGGGCGGTCAGGAAGGTCCGGCCGTCGAACATTTAATTCAAACTGACGCGGCCATTAATCCCGGCAACTCCGGCGGCCCGCTGCTGGATTCCGCTGGTAGGCTGATCGGCATCAATACGGCAATCTACAGCCCGAGCGGCGCCTCGGCAGGCATCGGCTTCGCGGTGCCGGTGGATACGGTGATGCGGGTGGTGCCGGAACTGATTAAACAAGGCAAATACATCCGCCCGGCCCTGGGTATCGAAATAGACCAACAGATGAACGAGCAATTGGCGGCTTTGACCGGCACGGCCGGCGTCGCGGTATTGCGAGTGCAACCCGGTTCGGCGGCCGAGAAAGCCGGTTTACAAGGCGTATCGATAACTGCCAACGGGATGGTGCCGGGCGACATCATCGTCGCCATTAACGGTAAGGACGTCGATACGCTCTCAAAACTGTTCGCCCGCCTGGACGACCAGAAGGTTGGCGATGTCGTGAAAATCCAGGTCGTCAATAACGGCAATAAGCGGGAAGTCGAAGTAACCTTACAGCCAGGAAATTGATTCTTCGGCATGGCGCCGATCTCGCCATTTCGGGATCGGCTGGTATGCTCGGAAGCTATATTCCTTAAGCAGACCAAGCCATGCCGACCGCCAAATCACCCAGGCTGAATCCGAACAAATTACTGCTCAGCAAATGGACCGCCGTTGCACCGCAACACAAAGAAAAACACTTTATCGTCAGTAAATTACTGCTGCCGGACGACCCTGACGCGCCGTTGGAAATGATCGAACTGGAGGCAGTGTTTAGCAAAAGGGTGCAAATCATGCCGTGGCGGGATTTACGCGACACCAACAGCTGGCGCCAGGGCTGGCATTAAGCGATGAGCTACAACCTGGTCTGGTTCAAGCGCGATCTGCGGGTACACGACCATGCACCGCTGCTTTACGCCAGCCGCAACGCGCCGGTGCTGTGTTTGTTCATCATCGAACCCAGCTTGTGGGCGGCCGACGACGTTGCCACGCAACACTACCAATTTCTACGCGAAAGCCTGCTTGATTTGGACATAGCCTTGCGTAAACGCGGCGGCGGTTTGCGTATCGAAGTGGGCGAGGCGCTGGAAGTATTGGACCGGCTTTGGCAGGAAGCGCCCTTCCTGGCTGTGTATTCGCATCAGGAAACCGGCAACTGGCTGAGCTTTCAGCGCGACTTGGCCGTGCAACGCTGGTGCCGGGCGCGCAGCTTAAAATGGTATGAATTTGCGCAATTCGGTGTGGTGCGGCGCTTGCAAAATCGAGACTTGTGGAAAGCGCATTGGGAAGCGCTGATGGCGGAACCCTGCCTGGAACCTCCCTCTTCTGATTGGCTAGCAGCACCTCAACCGCCGATCTTGCCCGATCCGCAAGCTCTGGGCTTACTTCAGCCCGACCTGCCGCTAAGACAACTGGGCGGCCGCCGCCAAGGCATCGAAACCTTGCGCGATTTTCTATTCGCTCGTTGCAACTCTTACCGAGGCGGCATCTCCTCGCCCTTGTCCGCACCAACGGCCTGTTCGCGGCTTTCTGCTTATTTGGCCTTCGGCTGTTTGAGTTTACGGGAGATCGTGCAAGCCACCCGCCGCCAGTTGGCTGCTTTACCGCGCGGCGATGCCCGTCGTGCCGGTTTGACGGCCTTCATCAGCCGCTTGTATTGGCATTGCCACTTCATGCAAAAGCTGGAGAGCGAACCGGAACTGGAGTTTACCAATCTGCATCGCGGCTATGACGGCCTGCGCGAAGCGGACTGGAATCCGGTGCATTTTCAGGCCTTAAGCGCAGGCCAGACGGGTTGGCCGTTGGTCGATGCCTGTGTGGCGATGCTACAGCAAACCGGTTGGCTGAACTTCCGCATGCGGGCGATGCTGGTATCGGTAGCGAGTTATCCGCTGTGGCTGCATTGGCAACCGGTCGGCACTTGGCTGGCCCGGCAGTTTCTGGATTACGAACCCGGCATCCACTGGAGCCAGATGCAAATGCAGGCCGGCACCACCGGCATTAACACCACGCGGGTGTATAACCCGATCAAACAGGCCCGCGACCATGATCCGCACGGCCATTTTGTCAGACATTGGCTGCCGGCCTTACGCAGCGTGCCCAAAGAATGGCTATTCGAACCCTGGCGGATGCCGGTAAAACTGCAACAACAATGCGGCGTGAGGGTCGGTGTGGATATTGCCGAACCGCTGGTCGATCTGGAATCCGCTACCCGGCAGGCCAAAACCCGTCTTTACCAAGTGCGAGGCCGCGCCGACGTGAAAGCCGCCAAGGCGGCTATCGTCGAGAAACACGGCTCGCGAAAGCAGCCCACCCGCCGCCGACCAACCCAAGCCGCAGCCGGCGACTGGGTACAAACCCAGCTGGATTTTTAATGCACCAAAAAGCCTTGCTGCCTGCCAAGCTCTGCGCAGTCTGCGGTCGCCCCTTCTTGTGGCGTAAAAAATGGGCCCGAGACTGGGATACGGTGAAATATTGTTCAGAGCGTTGCCGCCGGCAACGCGGCACGGCGAAAACCGCATGACGACCTTGCGGCTCATTCTGGGCGACCAGTTAAATCCGCGGCACAGCTGGTTTGGGCAAACCAATGGCGACGTGGTTTATACGCTGATGGAAATCCGCCAGGAAACCGATTACGTCTTGCATCATGCGCAAAAAATCATCGGCATTTTTGCGGCAATGCGCGATTTTGCTCAGCATTTGTCGGCCCAAGGCCATCGCGTGCACTACCTGCCAATTGACGATAGCGGCAACCGCCAATCGCTGACTGCCAATTTGGATGCGTTGATTACGCAGTATCGGGTTAAGCATTTGGAATACCAACTCCCCGACGAATGGCGTTTGGATCAGCAATTGCGCAGCTATTGCCAACAGTTGGCCATCAGCAACCGAGCCTGCGACAGTGAGCATTTCTATAGCCAGCGCGAGGAAGCCGCAGAGCTGTTTGGCTCTCGGCCGCATTGGCTGATGGAAATGTTCTATCGGCGCATGCGCGTCAAACACCGGGTGTTACTGGCAGACAATCAGCGCCCGATGGGTGGACAATGGAATTACGACCACGACAACCGCAAAGCCTGGCCCGGCACGCCGCCGATACCCACTGACACTCGGCCCCGCCACTACCACACAGCAATTTGGCAAAGCATCCTCGCGGCTGGCGTGAATAGTTTCGGCGTAGCCGACGCCGATGATTTCCGCTGGCCGCTGAATCGCACCGAAGCCTTGCAACAACTAGACACCTTTATCGCCGACGGCCTGCCGCAGTTCGGCGATTTTCAGGATGCGATGAGCCGGCGCAGTTGGCGGCTGTTTCATTCGCTGCTGTCGTTTGCGCTGAACACCAAAATGCTCAATCCGCGTGAAGTGGTCGAACGCGCCGAACAGGCTTATCGCCAAGGCCATGCGCCACTGGCGGCAGCCGAAGGCTTCATCCGGCAGATTCTCGGTTGGCGCGAATATGTGCGCGGCGTGTATTGGGCAAAGATGCCGGACTATGCCGCGCACAATTATTTCGACCATGACCGACCATTACCCGTCTGGTTCTGGACCGGCGAAACCCGGATGAATTGTCTGGCAGCAGCCACCGGCCAATCGCTGCAATATGCTTACGCTCACCACATCCAGCGGCTAATGGTAATCGGCAATTTCGCCCTACTGGCGGGCCTGGCACCGGAAGCCGTGCATCGTTGGTATCTGGGCGTGTATATCGACGCCTTTGAATGGGTGGAATTGCCCAACACGCTGGGCATGAGCCAGTTTGCCGATGGCGGCTTACTGGCCACCAAACCTTATGTATCCAGCGCCGCGTACATCGACCGGATGAGCGATTATTGCAAGGGCTGCCACTACGACAAAAAAGCCCGCACTGGCGAGCGAGCCTGTCCATTCAATGCGCTGTACTGGGATTTTTTTATCCGCCATCGCGACAAGCTAAATCACAACTCGCGCCTGAGTATGGTCTATCGCAATCTGGACCGGTTTGCGGCGGCTGAGCTTGAGGCGATAGCCCGGCGCGCGGAAACAGTGTTAGAGGATTTGGAAAGGCTTTGAAAACAAAGACTATACCCGATTGCCGCCGCTCGGTGATTCATCGCTATAGGCGTGATATAAACTCTCCTTCTCCCTCCGGGAGAAGGCTAGGATGAGGGGAAAACCATCAATGATCGTTCGAATTCTCTGCGTTGATTAAACCTGCTGGATACTGTTTTTGTAAACTTAGCGAATACTTGGAATGATGAATTTAACAATTAAACCGGCCAATCCTCAGGGAAAGGGAGCTGTTGCTGTATTGGAAAGTTTGCAGCAAGCCAAAAAGCAGCTGATTGCCCCCGCCAAAACCATTCAGCAGATCAGCAGCGATTTATTTACCTCTCTGTTTGTTCTCAATAGCCAAATTCGGTTTAAACCGACCACGGGGCAAGCGTATTGGATGTATTTTAAGGATGAGCAATACCGCCTGTCGTTGATTGCCCCGGAACAATGGCTGTCAAGCCAGTCCGGCCGATTCATAGGCACTTGCGAATTGCAGTCGGATTTAACCTGGACTTTGGCCTTATCCGAGGCTTGCGCCAATGACGGTGCGTTTATCCAAGAGATTGCGGATCAGCGCCGGCAACTGGAACAGACACTGCAACAAGCCGAAAAAATCGACGATGTATTGCCGGTCTATATGGAAACCCTGCCTTACTATTCCCGAGTACTTGCCGCGACGCTGGCCTATTCGCTGAAGCAATCCATGCAAAAATCGGGTATTTTGGGTTTGAATTTTCGGCAAGCGGAAAAGTTACTGATAAACCGTATCGATTAAATAATCTTGCAGACGATTCGATCCAAAGTCGTTGATTTTGAGGCGTTAAAATCGGTAGTCGAGCCTAAAGCGACAGTCAGTTGAGCTTCCCAATGACCGCTAATGGATACTAATCTGAATCTGGTTTGTGGAAGTAGGCTGGGTTGAATGATAATGAAACCCAGCTAGAAGCCATTAAAGCTGAGTATCGCTGGCTCTCCACCCAGCCAACGGCCCTGAAGGGTTAATTATTTGAGATTTTTTTAATTAAATTAAAAATCTCTTTTGGATATTCACTTTTAAGCTGTTGTAATTTTGATAGATGCTCTCTAATACGCTCCCCATTCTCATATTTTTCAAGCTTTACTTTGAATACTTGATCTTCAACTAACGAAAAGTATTCTTTAGGATACATGTAACCTTTAACAAAACCATAGCCAGATTTCACTAAGGTTATTGCAATTTTATCTTCATACAGCTCAACTTGTAGCCCTTTATGTCGTTCATGTATATTTTCTGCGTAACCAGCGCTTGGCTCTGCATCCAGATAATCTCCATTCCAAGTATATTCTTCGAATGGGCCTGCTCCATTGATATGCGAAAATGCTTCAGAATTCAGACAGGCGGTTTTCCAAGAACAGAATGGATGTTTAACATTTTTATTCAGAACCTTGGTTAAGAAAGCCATAGCAATTACCTTTTTAAAATTAAATAATACAATAAAAACAAACACATATAGTGTATTGCAGCATTCGTTATTGGTCAATAAGGTGATTTTTCTGTTAACAGTAGATAGCGGAGTGCTAAATAAACATATATGAACTAGTGGTTGTTATTTAGGATACATATTTCGGTATCCCTACTAGTTAATGTTGCAGCGAGTTATTAATAACAAGGTGTGAAGCTAGTCTTATTAGTAGCTTATTGTTAGTAGAACACTAGCAAGTAGCCTCGATGAAATCGAGGATTCGAAGACCAACGCCTTTCAATTGTCGATGTTCGTCTGATAACGGTCAGAAGAGCCCCTCGATTCCGCTAACGCTGCATCGAGGCTACGCAAGACCAGCTCAGGTCGTACAGACATAAACGCTATTAGGTGACTATCCATTCCACTGCGGTCACTGAAGCCGAAGTGCGATGTTGAGCTAATGGGCGATTCCGCCCAAACTCTCGGAAAAGTTCTCCCCTCGGACTGTTCCTAAACAACAAAGAGCGTTGTTGATTTCGCACTTCTGTCAGCCTCACATTTTGGTTAGCAACTTATTCTTAGACTGAGCCACCGGGTTCGGTAAAAGAAGGCCAACCTGCTCATTCACCTTAGGCTACACAGCTCTCCGACAATCGGGCTTGACGCAGTTCGGCCATCGCCTGAAACACATAAGCCAATAGCGGCTGGTCGATAAACGTACCAAAGAACAGGTAGGGTTCAGCCTGGTTCGCGGCACGAATTTTGGCGTGGGTTTCCGGATCGTCGCCGGCGTAGGCGCGGAACAATTCCAGCCACGTCCGCGCCAGTTGCTGCATGCGCGAATCGTTCGGCGGTGTGCTGTCTTCCCTGTGTTGGCGTATCGCGGCGATCAGTGGTGGCCACTCGTCGGCGCGCTTGCCGTAGTTTTCGCGCATAAAGCTGAATTCATCGGCTGCGAGGTATTTTTCGTAGATCGTCAATTTGGTCTCGATGAACGCGCGCTGGATGTAAGCGACGACTTCCGGCGTCACGCCGGTTTTGGCTTGCATCGTCGGTTCGCCGACCATCATGGCGTTGAGTTTAACGAGTAGCCGAGGATCGCCTTGGGTGTCGCGTTCCAGCATGCTGATCCATTGCCTTGCCAATTCCTGGGCCTCGGCACTCTCGGGCGCGACCCCGGCCTGCATCGCTTCGTGCACCGCTTGAACCAGTGCCGCCCATTCGCCGGCGGTGGAGGTCTCGTCTATATCCAGTAGCGGCAAGCGCTTTAAGTCGGTGGCGGAAAAATATTTATCGTACATGGTCATCATCTCCAATGTGGTTAGCCAATCGGCAAGCTCCGGTTCTTCTCCGCGCATCAATTGCAGTTGCAGGCCGGACAGGCGGTCACGCAAGGCCTTACTTTGCGCGATCTGCTGGTCCAAGGCTTCAATCTGCCGTTCGACGATAGTCGCTAAATTCAGTCCGGGGTTTGCCAAAATGTCTCCGATGTCGGCCAGCGACAGCCCAAACCGCCGTAAGGCTTGAATTTGATGCAATCTGGAAATGTCCGCCCGGTTATACAGCCGGTAGCCGCTATCGGAACGCGCGGAAGGCTTAAGCAAACCGATGCTATCATAGTGGTGCAAAGTACGGACCGTCAGTCCGCAGCGTTTGGCAAGATCGCCCACTTTAAGCAACATGGTTTGGCTCCTTCGTTATGCGTGCCGCCAGCATAGAGCGTGACGTTGCGTCAGGGTCAAGCACCATGGTTAAGATAAATAGATTGGAACTGGGTTATTAAACTGTTGATGGCAGCGTCCTGGGCCTCAAGCCATCACATCCAGTTTCGGCGGCAAGGCCATGCCGTCGAGACGTTTAACGTTGCTCAACACTTTTTCCAGAAAAGCGGTGTCTTCGTGACGGCTTTTCTGAAATTCGATCTGCGCTTCGATCTGGCCCAAATAATCCACCTTCACGTCGCCGGCATCCCCTGCGCCGGAGGAGTTGATGGTGGCGGTGGGAATATAAGGCACGACATCCAGCAAACCGTCCACGCCGGATTTGATCAAGGCGTTGATTTCATTGAGCGAGACCCGGCGCATATCGACGGTCCGCGGCGCTTGGCTTTGATCGGCTACCTCGGCGGCTTTAGCGATTGCCGGCGACGGCAAAGTTTTTCCGCTGACTGCGCGGCTAGCGGCAAGGTTGGGTCCTATGTTCGAAATATTCATCGCAAACTCCTGGTTTTAGGGTGTGTGTCCATCGCACCCAGCAAAATAAACGCCATTTGTTGAGGCTTGGGATTGTCGAATTGGCGTCTTTTACGAGTAGTTATTGTCGGCCGCCGGCAATAGCCGGCTCAGCAGGGCATGTAACGCCACAGGGTCCAAAGGCTTATGCAGCACCAAGTAACCTTCCTGCTCGGCTTGGGCCAAAGCCGGGGAATTGAATTCGCCGCTGACCATCGCCCCGGCGGCATCCGGGCAGCGTTCCAGCAAGGCTTGCAGCAACTCGAAACCGCTTTCGCCGGAGCGCAGGCGCTGGTCGCAAAAGATGGCCTGCGGTTCAAAGCCGGCATCGAGCAAGGCCAATGCATCGTTGGCGGAGGCGGCGCACGCCGTTTCAACGCCCCACGAATTCAATAAGGCTTGCCAGGCGTTGCGCACTTGCGGTTCGTCGTCGATCACCAGACAGCGGCCGCTCAGCGTTGCGGCTTGCTCGACCGGTGCGACGGGCTGGTCAGCCGCCATAGCCCACCGCTCGTGGCTGGGAGCGGCGGCCGGCAATCGCAACCAGAAGCGTGAACCGCGGCCTTCCCGCGAACTCAAGCCCTGGCTGGCGCCCATCAAATCCGCGCAACGCGCCACTACCGCCAAACCCAAACCGTGTCCGGCGTTGTCGATGCGCCAGGCATGTTCGGGGCGGAAGAACGGCGAATAGATACGCTGTTGATCATCTTCGGCGATGCCGACGCCGGTATCCCAGACCTCGAACTGCCAGCAAGCACTGCGCCACCGCGCCGCCATCAGCACCCCGCCTTGCTGGGTATAGCGCAAGGCATTTTGCATCAGGTTGATCATAGACTGGCGCAACAACATGGCATCCGCGGTGACTAAGGCCCGGCCGCCGCTCAACCGCACTCTAAGATCGATTTGCCGTGAGCGGGCCTCTTCACGAAACAACGTGGCGACATCGTTCATCAGCGGGTCCAGCGCCACGGTTTGCAGATTGACCGGCTGGGCGCCCAGCTCGATCCTGGACAAATCCAGCAACGAATTGAACATCTGTGTAATCGATTGCACGCTTTGTTGCAGATCTTGCAATGCAGGCTGCAAACTCGGTTCCTGATTGCGGCGAGAAATCGATTCTATTAAAAAACCCATGGCATGCACCGGCTGGCGCAAGTCGTGGCTGGCCGTGGTCAGGAATTGGTTTTTGGCGCGTAAGGCGGCTTCGGCTTCCTCCTTGGCGCGCCGATAATTCTCGGCCAACTTGGCGCTATCTTCTTCCAGTTTTATTTGCTGCAGGAAAAAGCCATGGGCAATCGACGAGTGCCGGTGTATCGATAAGACGTAACTGACGCACAGAGGCATGATTAAGTGCCAATGCTCGGGAAACGCCCATGGGGTCAACAGTGTGCAACCGCCCCAAGCGGCACCGAAAAACCGCTGAAACGCACTGAATACCGGTGATTGGTGGGTGGCGTTAGCCGCCATGATTGCCGCCAAACTCATGTAAAGCAGCAAGGTATATTCGAACGGGACCCGACCGGCGATGATAAGCACCAGCGCCGCCAAGCCGAGCCCATGCGCCAAGGCCATGCGCAAAATGATGGGTAGCCAATGGGCGACTGCCGCATGCGGATCAAGGCTGGCCCTGTCACGCAAGTATTGCCGCTGTTGCAGGCGCACGGCAAGCACGACCAGAAAATACGACACCGTCCACGCCAGCAATCCCAAGACGTCTTGATCGAGTTGATGCTTCCAATACACGAAGGGCAAGCCTACAAACGGGATAATGGTGATCCCGTACACCAGCCGGTTATGCGTCATGTCCAGCAATCGAGCTTGGCCGGCCGGGCTGATGTCGGCAAAGCGCAGCGGCTTGCTGTCCGTTGAATCGGCCAGTGTGGCTTGCATCAGGAGCCTTCCAGCTTTTTGCCGCGCAGCATGGTAATCACCTCGATCCGGTTGCGGGCCCCCAGCCGCTCCAGAATACCGGTGACGTGCTCCTTGACGGTTTGCTCGGACAGCGACAGGTTCAAGGCGATGCGTTTGTTGGGCAAGCCTTTCAGCATCATCGCCAGCACCTGGCCTTGGCGGGCGGTCAAACCCAGCTCGGCGGCGGTGACCGGCAGTTCCTTGAGCGGCTGATTGCTGCCTGTCACGGCAAATGGACCGCTGTGAAACCAAGTGTCACCCCGCAGCAACGCGGCCACGGCACGGCCGAAAATCTCCGGCGCTTCCTGCTTGTGCAGAAAGCCGTCGGCGCCAGCCTCGCGTGCCTTGTCCGACACGGCCGAATTGTCGTCCGCGCTGATTGCCAGCAAACGTGTCGCCGGGTACTGGCGTTTCATCTGCACTAACAACGGCAGCGACGCACCTTCCGGCAGCCAAAAATCCACCACGGCCAACGACGGCGGCTGGGCGGCATCGAGAATTGCCCAAAACTCGGCGATGCTGGATACCGGCCGAGCCTGACCGAAGCCGCAATGCGATAGCAAAAAATCGGCGATACCGCTCGCCGACAGCGGATGGTCGTCGATAACCAACGCGCTAGCCGAATTTGTCACACTCAACTCTCCCCAATGGTCGATAGCCTGGTTCGGCATTTTGCGTCGAACCAGACTATCGCTAAAACATGCAAAATAATTACATCTTAACAAACAGCCGATGCGCCCCAATACCCTACTACGGTAGGGTTACGCCGCCGCACCGCGCTTCCGATAATGCTGCCCAGGCTCGTCGCCGTTCATCAGGGTTCCGGGTATTTTCATCCCTGCAAGACGGCTGTTTGGAGAACGCTTTTTGATCTCACTGATTTATTAATCAATAAAAGCAGCCCATGACGAGTTTTATAAGACATTCGATGCCGTTACATCAACCTTAGGTTTATCAATTAAAAAGAGGCGACGCTATGAAAACGTACTTTCCATTGTTACCGGTTATGGTTGTTTTAACCCTTGGTGGGCGTGCTTTACGTTTGCGCGGCAATGACAAGGCGAATCCATGAAAAATGTGATGACCATGATTGCCACGTCCATGCTCTGTTCATGCGGTTTTATGACGCCAGCCAAACAATATGCGGGCGACACGCTTAGCGCTGACGAGATTGCGGTAATCCAAAGTGTTGTGGGCACCCCTTTTGCCGATGCCTATCACGCGACCATCATCGGCTATACGAAGATCGAAGCCAACGGCGCGGGCGAACAAAAGGAATTTGGCTGGCCGGGTTTTACGGACTACCCCAGCGAGATTCATGTCTTGCCTGGAGAGTACGACATTCAAGTCTATTGCTTTAAAGGATTTTCGAGCCATAGACCCAAGAAAACCCTGGTTTTACAAGCAGGCCAAACCTATTTGCTCAAATGCGATGTCCGAAGCGATCAGGCGTTTATCGGGGTGAGCTCGCGAGCCAACTAGCCAGTTAGGTCGATTGGGTTTTACCTGCCATGGTTAACTCGATCTATTGTTTTTGCCCAGTCGAAAACCATCTTCCGAGACCAACGCGCTGTTTAGTAATACATTACAAGAATGGCAATAGCTGATGCCAATGATCAAATCGGCGCCACACAAGTTTGTCTTATGCCTGATCGTCTCTCTGTCGATACATCTTGGGATAGTGTTGACGTTGACCGATATAGACCGGCCGAGAAAATCGGCGGACCGTTTGACAGCGCTATCGGTGGAATTCAAGATCCTACGCTTAGCGGAACAAGGCAGGCAAAATCAGTTGCCGCTAAGCCCACCGCCCAAGGTGGCTGGAGGCAGATCAAGGACGCCACCAAAGCCGGCGCCGATTTTGCCGGGTCATGGCGGCTCTTCGCCGCGACAAACGAACAACGCCGCGCCGCGGAGCGACAAGTCAACGGATCCCGTAAATCCGGAGCCTGCCAAACTTGACCTATCCAAGGTACTGGACGATATGCGCCAAGTCGCCCGAGAATCCGCCGAACTTGCAGGGGGGAATAAGTTCGATCGCCGCAAATTGGCGGTTGCCCCGGAAAATCTTAAGGCGCCGGATAGCAGGCCCGTACAAGAATCGGAAACCTATACGCTTCCCAACGGTTACCAGCGCCGATGTGTCGTCAACGCGGACGGCGTAAAGCAATGTATGAGTAAAGAGGCGGATGATGGCAGTATTTGGAACGCTAAGATTTATTTACCGGACTCGCTGCCAGCCGACGGCAAATCCATCGAATTCGCTCGACGTCTACAGCAGGCTGTCGGCAAACATTAGCGCCATCGGTCGGCTCGATGAAAATGCATGATTTTTGGCATTGATGGCTAGGCCACTAAGCGCATCCGAGCTAGATGTCGGTTGCATCGCTTGCTTTATCGACCACCTGACGCGGGACTTTTTTCCGCTTGGTAGCTTTACGAAAAATACCTGGCTAGAATCAAGGTTGTGTAACGTTTAATACCCCTTGCGCCTTTTATTCGGTCACCTTGCGATTGCAATGCGGCCAATGTAGGGGCGGGCCAATTGCACAGCACTCGCTAACGTCAACCAGCCGAACAACACGCTTTCGGCAATGCGTTGAATCAGGCCCCTGTAGTCCGCCAGAAAAGGGATGGCCAGCAACACCAGAACCGTCAGTACCAGCACGCCGGAAATTTTCAAAGGGATGGCGATGCGGGAGCCGGGAATACGCCCAGACAGCAGCAAGCCATAACCGCCTCCCAGATATTCAAGCGCACCGAACAGGTTATGAATTTGCTGACGCCAGGAACCCATCAGCGGAGAGCCGGGATCGCACGGGAATAGCGCGCAAAAGACATAAGCCGTTCCCACCCAGGAAAACGCCAGTAAGCCCCGGCGTAGCGTGCGGTTCTGCTTGAGCATGCGGTACTGGCAAGCCAGTGCCAGCCATTGCATCAAGCCCACCGGCAGGAAAAGGCCGTAATTGATTGGGTCCGCCAATGGCGTTCCGAACGCAGCCAATTCGCTAATGGTCTGGCGCATGGCGTCGTAGTTGGGGAGCGTTTGGGCGTAATGCCAGTTACCCCAAGCCAACAGACCCGAGGAAGCCAGCCCCAGCCATCCGGCAAGACTACTACTAGGCAATTGCATTTTTCTTGGTTATCCCTGTTAGCGGATTGGATGGCAATAGCCGGCTCAGCACGGCGTACAAGGCCTCCGGGTCCAAGGGCTTATGCAGTATCAGGTAACCTTCCTGCTCGGCTTGGGCCAGGGCCGGCGAATCGAATTCGCCGCTGATCATCGCCCCGGCGGCGTCTGGGCAGCGCTCCAGCAAGGCTTGAAACAACTCGAAGCCGCTTTCGCCGGCGCGCAGGCGCTGGTCGCAAAAGATGGCCTGCGGTTCGAAGCCGGCATCGAGCAAGGCCAAAGCGTCGTTGGCGGACGCGGCGCAAGCCGTTTCCACGCCCCACGAATTCAATAAGGCTTGCCAGGCGTTGCGCACTTGCGGTTCGTCGTCGATCACCAGACAACGGCCGCTCAGCATTTCGCCACGGCCGGCCGGCGCAAAGTCCCGGTCGCGCGCCACCGCGCGCCGCTCCTCGATGCGCGCGGACGGCAGCCGTAGCCAAAACCGCGAGCCTCGGCCTTCCCGCGAACTCAAGCCCTGGCTGGCGCCCATCAAATCCGCGCAGCGCGCCACCACCGCCAAACCCAAGCCGTGACCGGCGTTGTCTATCCGCCAAGCATGTTCGGGGCGGAAGAACGGCGAGTAAATCCGCTGTTGGTCATCTTCCGCGATGCCGACCCCGGTATCCCAGACCTCGAACTGCCAGGCGTCGCGGCGGCGGCGAGCCGCCATCAGCACGCCGCCGCTTTGGGTATAACGCAAGGCATTCTGCATCAGGTTGATCATCGACTGGCGCAGCAATAGCGGGTCGGCGCGCACCGAGGCTTTACCGGCGCTGGTGCGCACGCGCAGCTCGATTTGGCGGACGCGGGCTTCTTCCCTGAACAGCGTCGCGACGTCGTTCATCAACGGGTCCAAGGCCACGGTTTGTAGATTGACCGGCTGGGCGCCCAGCTCGATCCTGGACAAATCCAACAGCGAGTTGAACATCTGCGTGACCGACTGCACGCTTTGCCGCAAATCCTGTAAGGCTGGGCCTAACAGTAAATCCCGGTTGCGGCGGGAAATGGATTCGATCAAAAAGCCCATGGCATGCACCGGCTGGCGCAAGTCGTGGCTGGCCGTGGTCAGGAACTGGTTTTTGGCGCGTAAGGCGGCTTCGGCTAGATCCTTGGCGGCGCGGTAGCCTTCTTCCAGGAATATCTGTTGCAAAAAAAACCGGTGCACGAGCACCGCGTGTTTGTAAATCGACAGAATGTAGAGCGCAGTCAGCGGCATCACGTAGGGCCAATGAGCTGGAAATACCCACGGCATTAGCAGTGTCGAGACGCCCCAACTGGCAGCGAAGAAACGTTGGAAAGCACTCAGGATAGGCGACTGGTGGGTGGCGTTGCCCGCCACTATCGACGCGCAGGTGACCAGAAACAGCATCGCAAACTCAAAGGGATAGTCGCCGCTGCACATAATCATCACCGGTACCGACAGGCTGAACCCGTAAAGCAGCGCCAGCGCATGCACCTTGCGCAGCCAATGGTGCATTGCCCGTTCGGCGCCCAGTTGTGCGCAGTCGCGCCGATAGCGGCGGAACAACAGACGGACGGCCAGCGCCACCAATGTAAAAATACTGGCCCAAGCCCAAAAGGCGCGAGCGTCCCGGTCGATTTGATGCAGCCAGACAATAAACGGTGCCGCTACCACGGGGATCAAGCCAAAACCGAAGGCGATACGCCCGAAACTCAAGTCCAGTAGGCGTAGTTGACCGTTTGGACTGATGTCCGAGAAGCAAACCGCCCCGTCTTGGCGAGGATTAGAAAAAAGCTTTTCCATTTTGCTATTCCGATTCTGTTGCCGCCCAGCCTTGGCGCCGTTAGTCAGGTTTTCGTGTCCGGATACTCCTTCGTTAACATGCGGTTTTATAACCTTCCGCTAGCCATCGGCACTGCGGCAAAGGAGCACGGAGCGTCGCCTTGAGCTCCGTGTCGAGTCTTACTTCAGCATTTGCCCGCCGCCTGCAGCAAAGCGTTGCAACTTGCCTTGTTGGTTTTGCCTACGTCGCTCGATCCTTTGGTGAAATCGGTGCACATGGCGTCCGCTCCGCTTGCCATGCCCCAGGTCGCGAATTTACCAAACCCCGACGGCTCTAAAATCTCACATTTAAAGGTCGCCCCGTCGTCAGTTTTAACGGTGTACTGCATGCCGTTATAACCGGCGGGGGCTTCGGTTGCCTGTGAATGGGTGATTTTGAAGTTGCCCATTTCACGGCCAATCGCCATTGATATTTTGCCTTCCGCTTTGTTGCTTCCCTGGGCGGGAGGGTTGCTTGCCGTTGTGGCACAGCCGGAAAGGATCAAGAAGAAAGTTACCGTTACAAATTTTTGCAGCATTTTGATTCTCCAGCGCTCCGATTGATAGAAGCGCTGGGCACAGGAGCGAAAAATATGCCTAACGCAGGTAAGCAAAGGCGCTTTGGTGGCTTCCAGAGGCCAAAGCGCTCGAGATTAACGCGGTGTTATGGGTTGTTTTTTTGCAGGCGCAGCCAATTGTCGCGTCTTCAGAATCCCGGCAACCTTGCTAAATCCGGGTAACGAGCTGCTTGTCCAAGTTGCAGCTAAGCGTTAGCTCCACAACCTCCATGCGCTTTCAGAATCGAGCCCGCAGGCGCAGCGGAACGAAACCGAGTAAAGCAGAACCAAACAACCAGATGGCGCCGGGTATGGGCACAGCAGCAATCGGATTTAATAGAAAGGCCCGTTGCACGCCGTTCGCGGTGATCCCCACCCCAACGATTTGTCCACTATTGTTGACATCGTAAGCCGTCATCAGCGTCCAACCGATATTGGCTGCAATCAGTGTGTTCAAGTCTGTCATGACGCCATTGAGTGTAACGAACGCACGTTTGGATCCACCAAAATTGTCGCCGAAATATCCCACGGCTTGTCCGGCATTATTGATACCGAATGCCTCGCTGCTATAGCCGGACAAACCTATATCAACCATGTGGTCATCAAGCGTTGTAATGAAAGCGTGCTTTTCATTGTTGGTGACATGGGATGTGCCGGCCACCTGACCGAGGTCGTTGATGGCATAACCTCTGCTGACACCCCAGGCAAAAGCGCCCAGATCCACCATTTGACCATTACGGGTAATAAAAGCGTGACCTCCATTAGGCGTTTGACTCTCGCCAGTGACCTGACCACTATTGTTGATCGCATTCCCCGCACTCCATTGGCCACCATTCAAGGTTCCCAGATCAGTCAAGCTGCCGTTACCGGCAATAGTGGCTCGTTGATTGCCCTCGGCATTCCATGCACTGCCGACTATTTGCCCGGCGTCATTGATGCCGTAGGCCACACTGGAATAAGGACTGCCGCTGAAACCACCGATTATTTGGGTGACACCATTACTGTGCACTATGCCGCGCCCGGCAGAATTGCCCACCACCACACCGCTTGAATTGATCCCGGTAGGGTTTGCATATCTGGGTACGGACAGCCAGCTCACACTATTGTTTTTGTAAACAAAGCTTTCACCATCCCCCGTAAAACCCAGAACATGCCCGGCATCGCTGATAGCGCGCGCCCCCGAATTGACTAACGGGCTCTCCGGCATGAGATCCACCAGAGTATACAAAACACTGGCGTGTGCCGGTAATACCGGCAGCATTAAGCCCAGGGCAAGGCATTTCAGACTGCGTTTCATTGTAAATTCCTCTTGAAATTATCGCTCTAATAGTTGAATTAAAAATACATGTTAACAAAACTTCCTAACGCGCCAACACCCTACTCCGGTAGGGTTCCCTGGCTACACGCACCTTCCGATAATGCTCCTTAAGCTCGGTGCCGCTAGGCAGGTTTACGAGTATTTACATGCCTTCGATAACTAACTTTTTGGAAAAAAATGATGAAACATAAAGCTATATGCGCCGGGTTATCCGCGCTCTGCACGCTAGCGACGGGTAGCGCCGAAGCCCAGTTGTTCGACCGCGGCGGCGGCCTGATCTACGATAGCGCGCAAAACGTCACCTGGCTGGCGGACGCCAATTACGCCAAAACCAGCGGCTTCGACGCCGAAGGCAAGATGAGCTGGCAAAACGCCGTGGCCTGGGTGGACGGTCTCAGCTACTCGGACAGCGTGCGCGGCACCACCTACAGCGATTGGCGCTTGCCGACCTTCAACGACCTGGGCGTGCCCGGTTGCGACTATGGATACAGCGGTAGCGATTGCGGATTCAACGTCTCCACGGCCAGTTCGGAGCTCGCGCATCTTTATTACGGCGACTTCGGTAACAAAGGCTCCCTCGATTCGCGTGGCGGGCCGCAGTCCGGCTACGGCATCGTCGACGATCCGGCAACTGCCGCCGACGAAAGTCTGTTCAGCCATATTCAATCCTTTGGTTATTGGCTAGGCACCAGTTACGCTGGCGACGCCAGCAAAGCCTGGTACCTGAGCACCGCAACCGGCATGCAAAACTACATCAGCAAAGGCACCAATTATTACGTCTGGGCGGTGCGCGACGGCGATGTCGCGGCGGTACCGCTGCCCGGCGCCGCTTGGCTGTTCGGCGCGGGTCTGGCCGGTTTGCTGGCTCGCGGCAAGCGTCGGCAAAATCATCGCCCCCTGTAATTTCCCCAGGAATAACCATCGTGAAGCACACCCAGCGCTAATTCAACTGACAGAGGAAGCGGCCGATGAAATTTAGACCATCCATAACGGTCAATTTTCTGCTATGGCTAATCGCGCTAAGCGGCTGCGCCGCCACCATCCCCGCCATAACAACGGCAGAAGTCGCCGGCCGGCAGGTGGAATTTGCGCTTAGCAAACACCAGACTGTACCAGTCATCTTCGAAAACGGACTGGGCGGGGCTTTAGAAGGGTGGGCAGAAATTTATCCGACGATAGCGCGCGATAACACGGCCTTGGTTTACAACCGTGCCGGCTACGGGAATAGCGAAGAGGCGGCCACTGCGAGGGACGGCCGGCATATTGTCGAAGAGTTGCGCGGATTGCTTGTCAGCCAAGGCCTAACGCCGCCTTATGTGCTGGTGGGGCATTCGCTGGGCGGGCTGTATATGCAATGGTATGCCCGGCATCATCCAGATGAAGTGGCGGCCTTGATTCTGGTTGATTCCACTCATCCTGCTCAACTCAAAGGCGCCGGGGCAATCGAGAACTGGCCGCTCTGGGTGCGCTGGCTGTTCGATTTGATGACATCGGCAACTGCCGAACAAGAGCTGGCCGCTCTGGACCTGACCGGTGACGAAGTATTGGCCGCCCCGCCCTATAGCGGCGGACCGATCATAGTGCTGAGCGCTGCGCAACCTCTTAAGGATACCTCTGAGCTGGCGCTCGACGCCAATCAAAAACGCAAGGATATTGCGCGGCTATATCCGGGGGCAATTCAACGCTGGGTAGATAGCGGTCACGTCATTCCACTGGAGAAGCCGGAGTCCGTCATTTCCGCAATCCACGAAGTCTTGTTGAGCAAACAGCCGAATGACACCAAGCCTAATGCGTTACCCTAAGCGGGATTATGCTCAGTAGTCACTCAGCATAGCTTTTGTTTTTTGAATCAATTTGTGCGCCTGTGAGGGGTGCGAACCGGAAGGTTAACCAGACAAAGCATGCTTGAATGGGTTAAGACACCTGAAGGCTGCGAAAATATGCTGCAACCTTCAGGTTTAGAAAACGGCTTGCCTACCAAACACAGAATGCTCGTTTTCTAAAACAGCCTATTGTCTAAGCTTATTTACGCAGGCGCTTATAAGCGTTGATCAAGCCGTTGGTGGAGCTGTCGTGGTCTGTGACCATCTCGTCGTTTTTCAGCTGCGGCAGAATCGCCCGCGCTAACACTTTTCCCAATTCCACACCCATTTGAGCAAAGGAATTGATATTCCAGATCACGCCTTGTACGAAGATTTTGTGTTCGTAAAACGCGATTAAGGTACCCAAGGTTCTGGGGGTCAGCTTTTTGAATAAAAACGAGTTGGACGGTTTGTTGCCTTCGAAGATTTTGGAGGCAATCAGGGCGTCATCCAGATTAGGTTCATGGCTTAAATCCTCCCTAACCTCCGCCTCGGTTTTACCGCGCATCAGCGCTTCGGCTTGGGCCAGAAAGTTGGAAATCAGAATATCGTGGTGGTCGGGTAAGTCGTATTGGCTTTGCGCGGCCGCCAAGAAATCGCCGGGAATCAGCTTGGTGCCCTGATGGATCAATTGGAAAAAGGCATGCTGACCATTTGTACCGGGTTGGCCCCAGATAATCGGACCGGTGTTGTAATCGACTTTTTCACCGTTGATGGTAGCGCTTTTGCCGTTACTTTCCATGTCGCCCTGCTGGAAATAATCGGCAAAATATTTCAAGGACTGCGCGTACGGCAGAATCGCGTAGGTTTCCGCTTCGAAGAAGTTGTTGTACCAGATGCCCAGCAAGCCCATGATGACCGGGATGTTTTTTTCGAATGGCGCACTGCGGAAATGTTCGTCGGCGATATGCGCGCCCATCAGCAATTCTTCGAAATTGTCCATGCCTATGTATAGGGCAATGGACATGCCGATCACGGACCACAGGGAATAACGGCCACCGACCCAATCCCAAAACTCGAACATGTTCTCCGGGTCTATGCCGAACTCCTTAACCTTTTCGACATTAGTCGAGATCGCCACGAAATGTTTGGAAATATTGGCCGGGTCAACCGCCGCTTTTAAAAACCAGTTACGCGCCGACCGGGCGTTGGTCATCGTTTCCTGAGTCGTAAATGTTTTTGACGAGATCAAAAATAAGGTAGTCTCGGGGTTGAGCGGTTTCAGAGTTTCCACGATGTCGGTTTGATCAACATTCGAAACGAAGTGGGCTTTCAAACCGTCTTTACCGTAAGGCGCCAATGCAGTATCGACCATTTTGGGCCCCAAATCGGAACCGCCGATGCCGATGTTGACGATGTCGGTAATAGTCTTGCCGGTGTAGCCGGTCCAGGCGCCGGAACGGACTTGTTCCGTAAATACCCGCATTTTCGCCAACACTTTATTAATTTCCGGCATCACGTCCTTACCGCGAAACAATACCGGCTTGTTGCTGCGATTACGCAAAGCGGTATGCAAGACAGCGCGTTTTTCCGTGGTATTAATAATGGAACCGGAAAACATGGCTTCGGTCTTGGAGGAAAGCTCCGCGCGGCTTGCCAATTCAATCAACAAAGGCAAAGTTTCTTCGGTAATTAGATTTTTAGAGAAATCGAACAGCAAATCGCCAAATGTCACGGAAAACTTGTCGAAGCGTTGCGGATCTTTATCGAACGCATCCTTCATGCAAAATTTGCCGGCAATCTCGCGGTGATGTTGCTTAACGGCATTCCATTCGGCAGAGTTTATTAATTTGGACATATTGTTGTTATTTAATTAACCGGATAGGGGGATATTTCAGTAGACCTGAACAGGCAGAGGCAATTTAAAGGGATGATTCATAACCCCATTATAAGGATTGTCTTTGATTGCTGACAAAAAAAATTACAGCTTGAATCGATCATCTCAACTACGGCACGATAGCCTTTCTTTGGCTAGGGCGATGTGCTAGAGTTAAGCGCTGTTTTGATCGAAATCAGGCAGTTACGTTCGCCAATGATTTAAACATGTTCATGTATAACCACATGAAAAATAATAAAAACTACAGCATTTATTAACACGGGAAGGGTATTTATGAGAAGCTCTCGCATATTAAGAAACGGTTTACTGG
>Ga0160183_120354_pt1 | contig 93906 bp, 86 predicted proteins | sample met14sb_FD_108562 | JGI IMG/M metagenome (GOLD analysis project Ga0160183, IMG submission 108562) | Synthetic bacterial communities of pure cultures from sediment of Lake Washington, USA, under high oxygen condition - MT... | ecosystem: Engineered > Modeled > Simulated communities (microbial... >...
ACAATTGGCGGCTCTGTTTCAACAGTCTTATTACTTTGACCTGCCAAATATCCACTTAGCCATGTCATTTGGCGAGCATCCAACGTTTGCAACAAGAGTTGTATCTCTTGCCACTTTTTATCATTGAATACATCTACCGCTAAACTGACGGTCATATCATTTCTGTACTTTTATTCATAAACCAGCATTATGAAATGTTATTAATATTAATAATAATGAAATATAATGGCTTTTAATATTAAATATTTCGATATATACCGATGGACATCAACCTTGCTCTTACTTTTCTTGAAATCATTCGAACAGGTAGCTTTATTCAGGCTGCCGAGCGGTTACATATCACTCAAACCACAGTAACCGCTCGCATACAACATTTAGAGGAGCTATTAAACTGCAGATTATTTATACGCAACAGAAGTGGAGCTAAGCTGACTGAAAACGGAAAAAGGTTTGTCACTCATGCCAGCCAGCTTGTTCAAATATGGGAAATGGCACGTAAAGACTTACCTTTGCCAATCGGGTCGATTGATCTAATCACAATTGGAGGTGAAATTAGTTTATGGAACCCATTACTTTTGAACTGGCTTGGCGCTATTCGCAGTCATTTGCCTTCTCTCGCCATACGTGCGGAAGTAGGTGAAACGAGAACACTCCATCAAAAATTAGAAATTGGTGCAATGGATGCAGCCTTGGTACATCAGCCTGATTATTGGCCAGGAATGCAAGTTGAACAATTGTTAGAAGAAAAATTAGTTCTTGTGAGATCGGTTAGGAAATCTGGCCCATACATCTACGTGGACTGGGGTGACGACTTTAACCAGCAACACAATACTGCCCTTGCAGAATATTCTCACAATCAGCTATCGTTGAATTTAGGCCCCCTAGCACTCCACTACCTACTTGAAAATGGCGGTAGCGGCTATTTTCGTACTCGAGTAGTGCAACAATATATCAACGAAGGTATTCTTGAACTGGTGCCTCAAGCGCCAGAATTTTCTTACCCCATCTATTTGGTCTACCCAAGAAACAAACTCAGCACGTTAATGACAGAAGTATTAACCGTTTTAAAGACTGTAGCGATCGAGGAAGCTAATTGGTCACAGCGCTAGCTCAAAGCATGAGAGAAGCCTGGCCATTCAAATCCACTTTAGTCCTCACCTAATATAAACATTTGATTCAAATATTCCTCAATAGGAATAGATTCAAAATTCGCCTTATTCGCACCGCAATCAGGACATTTCCAGTAGTCAGGAAGTTCATGCCAGGGCGTGCCAGGACTGATCCCCAATTTTGGATAGCCTATAGCCTCATCGTAAATTAAAGTACAAATTACACACTGCCAAACTTCCATATTGCCTCTGTATATATGATTACAGTCGCATTATCCGCCCAATCAATATTCAATAAAAATGAAATATAACGTCCTTTAATATTCAAATTATTGATGTTATAAAATTTTAAGCACTAACAAATTTCGAAAATTAAATAGCCAACAATTTTGATATCAAGTGGTGAGGGCTTGCCTACACTTGTTTCAACATACTCCCATACCCTTGTTTGTAGTTGTAAATTTGCTACCTTATTGATTAACGCAGATGTAAGTAATCCTTAAATGGTTGTGAGACAATCGTAGTCAATAATATCGTTATTACCTTAGCTGAGAACAACTGATTATGAGTGAACACATTACCTCCCCTGTGACTAAACTGTTACAACATGAAAACATTGCTTATGAAGCAATAGAAATTCCATTAACTGAAGATAAAAAACCTGTTAGAAATTTAGAGGACTTGCTTTTAAAGCAAGGATTAGATCCACAATCCGTGGTTAGAAGCGTGTTGTTCAAAACAGCTTCAGATAAGTTTGTTTTATTAGCTGTTGCAGGTGGTGGCCGTGCTGACTGGAGCTTGCTGCGTAACCATTTAAATGAACGTAAGTGTCGCATGGCGGAATTTGATGAAGTACCTGCAGCAACCGGATATGTTGTGGGAGCTGTCCCACCAATCGCATTGCCAGAAGACATTAAAGTTCTGGTGGATAATAGTATAAAAGACTATGAAACCGTGGTGATTGGTAGTGGTGTTTTGGGGTTCGCGCTATCACTCAAAGGAGCTGATTTACTTAAACTGCTTGCTTATGCAGATCAAGGTCAATTTACAAACATACAATCCTAAACTTTCACCTTGCTTTATAAAGCTTCAATCACAAATAACACTTAGAAGCTTAACCACTAAATACCTAAGACACCAAATTCTGCCCTATCTTTAATCACTTCACGCACTAACCCGACATCAATTTTCTCCGCATTGGTCGAATAACCATACACAAGTGCAGTATCACAAAGGATATTAATACTACGTGGAATACCTCTAGCTGCTTCGCCAATTAAACGCGTTGCCGCAGGTGTAAACAAAAGCGTATCGCGCCCGGCAACATGCAGGCGGTGATGAATGTATTTATCCGCTTCAAAAGACTGTAATGGCGGAATAAAAAAGTCCACCGAAACACGTTGAAAAAACTGCTGTAAATCTGGCCTGCGGAGTAAATCTCTTAATTGTGGCTGCCCAACCAATATAATTTGTAAGAGCTGATCTTTATCCGCGTTAATGTTCGATAACATGCGCAACGATTCCAGCGCTGCCGGGCTTAGATTCTGCGCTTCATCGACAATCAGCACAACACGCTTATTTTCGCTATAGCATTTAATTAGAAACTGCTGAAATGCATCGTACAAGGCTAAATTGGATTTGCCCTCATACGGTTGATTAAACGAAAGCATTATCCAGCCTAACAAATCGTCAATATGCTCGTGCGTGTTGTAAACAATACCTACCGTTAACTCATCGCCTAAATTATTCAGTAAATGGCGTACTAATGTGGTTTTTCCGCATCCTATCTCACCGCAAATCACAGAAAATCCGGCGCGATTTTGTACACCATACTCCAGCATGGCATATGCCATGCTATGGCGAAGGCTAAAAAATAAAAATTCCGGATCTGGTTGAATTGAAAAAGGTTTTTCTTTTAAACCATAAAAGCTTTCATACATGTTTGTTGTCCAGACTACCGCTATAAAGTTTTAAGTAATGCAATTGCATCATCTTTTTGAGGGAACTGCTGATTTTCAGCCAATTTAATAGATTTTTGTAATGCCTGTTTTGCCGAAGCAGTATCATTTCTAGCAATATAAATTTTGGCCAAATGATACTGAAACACAGCAATCTCAGGCGATTTTTCAACTGCTGATTTTAATGCCTTTTCAGCAGCACTAAACTCACCAATTTTATAGCTAGCCCAGCCAAAAGTATCTAAAAATTGCGGCGTTGTACTATTTTTTAAATCTTTAGCCAAGGTATGAGCACGCGTAAAACTGGCTTGATCACTACGATAATCTAACAAAAGACTTGCTAAATTGTTATTCACAATTTCAACACCCGGACGCTCTTTCAACAAATCCTCATATACTTTTATAGCATCCTCTATACGATTAGCAGCCTCATATAATCCTGCTTGGGTGAGCATTAAACCAAAGTCTTTTGGTATCGCGGTTAAACCATTTTGAATCGTTTTTTCGGCCTCATCAGGCTGATTTCCCCGCTGTTGTGCAAGTGCAAGCTGTTGATAACCTGCGGGATTTTTTGGGTTTGTAAGTATCACATTAGAGAACACTTGCTGCGCACCTTGTGTATTGCCAGAACCAAGAAGAATCTGTCCTTTGATTAATTGCGCTTCAGTATTATTAGGGTTGTCTTTTAAAACGGTATCTATAAAGGCAAGAGCTTCTTTAGTTTTACCGGAGCGCATATAGGTTCTAACAATTGCAACAATGGGTTGCGCTTCATTTGGGGCAGCTTCATGCGCACGCTTAAAGGCACTTAAAGCGCTTTCGAAATCATTTTGGCCTGTTGAAATAGCACCTTGTATTTGGTCGGCCAATAGCTTGTTATCTTTCAGATTTTTTGCTTTATCTGCCAGTGCTTGCGCGCCAGCATAATCGCCGCGCGCAATTTTAGCCTGCGCAAGTGAGCTCATCACAGCCGCGTTGTCTGGATGAGCAGCCAACATGTCTTCAAACACTTTTTCGGCGCGCTCCGGCTGTTTACGGCGCATTAAAAACTGTGCATATGGAATGCCGTAGGTCGGTGAAAATTTACTTGTTTCAAACGCTTTAAGGTAATGCTCTTCTGCAAGTTCTGGCGAACCGGAGTTCTCATGCGCAGAAGCCAGCATGACAAGCGCATTGTATGCTGTAGGGGAATCGCGTGTTACAGTTCTTAAATCAATAATAGCAGCATCATAATTTTTAGCTTCCAAGGCTAAGCCTGCTCTTAACGTTAATGCCTGCCCATTACTTTTGTCAGCCTCAATAATTGCGTTTAGTATTTTGCTTGCCTCTTCTTTTTTACCTGCCTGAATCAGTTTATAAGCAATCATACTCTGCGCTTTATATCCATCAGCAGTCTTGCCGGCTTTTTGCTTGATTTGATCTAGCAACTGATCTTCCTGCTGAGGCATTTTTTTGCACTTGGTATAAGTTAACCAGAGCAAAAGCTAACTCATAATTCTCAGGCTCCTTTTTAACGAAATTTTCTAATTCCAGACGACCTGCATCTTTGCCTTTAGCGGCAATAACAAATCGAACGATATCTAGTTTTGATTGTAAGTCGGGTGAAATTTCTGCAATCGCGCGTAGTTGTTGTTCAGCCTCTGGCTGACGATTATATTTAAGCAGAAACTGCGCATAGCTTTTTCTTGCTACTGTCTTATCTGGAAACAATTTAATTAGTTTTTGAAAAGACTGATCTGCTTCTGCAACCTTGGATAAATCTTCCAGCACTTTGATTCGAATCAACTGTACTGCTAGATTTTTCTCATCTTTACTCACAGCCTTGTCTAGATACTCAAGTGCTTTGATATTATCTTTTGCGGATAATCGCTCAGTTGCTAATAAGATATATGCATCCTGATTATCAGGATCTTTGCGTAACGCTAAATTTGCGTACTCAAGCGCGCCTTTTGTATCGTTCAATTTTAACTGTATGGCAGCACGTAAATTGAGCGCAGCAACATTGTTTTTATCGACTTCAAACGCTTTATTACTTCTTTCAAGCGCAAGATCCACCTTACCGGCCGCCAATAATATTTGCCCCGTTTTAACCAAGGCATCAATATGCTTAGGGTCTTTTTCAATGACCTCATTCATTAAACCATAAGTCGCTTTAAAATCACCTTTACGCTCTGCAATCAAGCCTAGTGCGTACATTGCCTTAGGCATGCTCTTTTTCAATTGCAGCGCATTTTGAAACTCTAGTTTCGCTTTATCAGGATCTGTTTCCAGTAACTCCATACCTTTCTGATAATACTTCTCCGCCTTTTCTTCGGGAGTAGAGCAACCGCTGACGATTACGGTTAAACAAAGTGCAATCAGTAAATTGGAAATAGGTTTTTTCATGTTCGGTCTTCTTAATTAATATAAATTATCAAGTAATCTAATTATTTTGGTACATATGTATCCAATAAGGGTATGCTTTTTTCTAAAAACGCTTGGATACGCTTATCAGCCGCTTCTATTGATTCAGATGGTCGGATATAAGCAGTCACCCGTACCAGTGCGCCATCCGTTCTGTTTCTCTGAATAGAATCCAGCAATAAGTACCACTTCATATAATACTCGTTAGCAATGTGTCTACCACGTTGCTCAAACCAATAATAAACCACTTGCCTGTGATTATCTTTATTAATCACTGTACGGTTTACATGAAAATCTTTTTTACCTGCCACGTCAATCGTAATACGATCCAGTGAGGAAATGATCCACCCACCACCCGGCATACAAACTTGTGGGGAATGAGGCGACACTCCTTTACGTTGAGAGGCGTAATAGGCCACATAGAAATTGACCGAATCTCTGCCAGTCTTATAGTCTGCCAACAGGTAGTCATCTACACCCAGAAACTCTTCCACATCTTTTGGTAAGCTAGACTCCTTAGCAATCCAATTATCGATTTTTGTTGGGAAAGTTGCCAAGGGCTTTCTTTCTGGCTTTATTTCCACACGGTCACTTAATAAGTTAACGGCAATTAAAGCCACTAAAATAAGTACGATACTGACATACAAAGGTTTTTTAACAATGGACTCAGGCTTGTCAGGGTGCACCGGTTGTATAACGGGCACATCCACTGCTTGCCAAAAATGGCGCTTTTGCCCTATTTTTTCTAAAATCACTACCTCTAGAATTAATATAAGCAAACAAACCATAAAGATAATCCAGCCTTCAAAGTAATGTAAAAAGCCGTCCGCCATATCATTACCCCAGCGATTCACCAACACACCAACCATGGCAATACGCAGACTGTTCATAATGACAGTGATTGGTATGGTCGATAAGAAGATAAATATTTTTTGCCAGAGTTTGCCTTTGTACATATAAGCCATCAAAAAGCCAATACTCAATAGTGGATATAGATAACGCAGTCCACTGCAAGCCTCGACTACTTGTAATTTATATATACCTAGATCGATTACATTGCCTTCTAAATAGACTGAATTACCCAATATGCGTAAAAATGCCACGCCCAAGTCAGATGAAATGAGTTGTAAACGCCAGGATAATTGCGCGCCCAGAAAATAAGGCAATGGGATTGCAAATGCTAAAAATGCGATAGGCAACAATGAAACTCTTAATAACGACTTGCCACCGTAAGCTAAGACCAAACCAATAAGGGTCAATAAAAAGCTCAATTGGATTAAAACGAATATGGCTGTCAGTTCGCCAAGTAACAGTCCTACTGCGCCTATGGCAATCAATACAGGACCAACCCAAGAAGACTCACCTATACTCGCAAGTAACGCTTCTTTTCTGGCCCACAAAAACCAAATACTAATTAGCGGAATAAAGTAGCCATGACCATATTCTTCTTGTGTATTCCACCTTGAAACCAAATCACTTAAGCCACCAAAATAAGCGACAAATGCAAGCACCAAAGCAAATAAAAACCATTTCTGGTTTTGGGTTAAAGACAAAAAATTTGGCATAGTTTTTTTGTTATCCATGAGATTCAATTAATCATTAATGGCGATTAGTTTATCAGCAAAATTTACACTTAGGACTACAGCAACCCACTTGGGCTAACAGGACTCTTAGTGCCAGCACTTTGCAACCTGAAGAAAAAACAATTCCTTTTAATAGTTTAAGGTTTGATAGTGTAAGACTGCGTCATATATGGTGCAGCTAATGGCTCACCCATAATCAAACCCTGTGTCGGCCAGTAAACACTTTTCCAATATGCTTCAATCAGTGTATTTCCAGCCAAATAATGATTTAACAATACAGACGGATTAGGGAATTTCTGCCAGTAGTTACAGGGCTCCGAAACTGAGCCATAAGTCCCCGTAACACCAGCATCCAGCCATTTCAAGCTTGTCGTACTCCGCTCACTAGATAAAATACCGCCAAATGAAGTTAAATGATCTGCAATAGCACCAGGCATAAAATTCAGTGTTTTTAAATCTGGCACTTCAGCCGTGCCAGTAAAATAAAACATAATATCTTTCTTATCTTTGAGGACATCTGCCTTAATGGTACGAATCCACAACTTCTTTGATTCAATTCTGGTCAGATCTTTTGGGAAAAATGGCTCACGCGATTTACTGGCGGCATCATATGTCGTTTTTAAAAAATAAGCTGTCGCTTCATTTAATTTAAATCCACTTAATACACCTTTGTCGATGATGTTTTTTGCGACTTCAATTGAATCTGTTGGTAACAATATTGATAAACGCATATTGAAATCTTTTTCTGGATTGTGCGAGGCGCTATTAAAGTAAGGGTTTTTGATACCTACGCCACATCCATTTTCGCACTGTTTAGCTTGATAACCCAATGTCACTGCTGAAGTAATTGAATTACAGTTAACCGCAAATGGTTTCGTCCAGGCTAAAACGATCACTTTAATATTTTCATTTAATTGAGCAAAAATATTAGTGCGTAAAGTAAGAAACTGCTGTTCTGTCATTACTGAAATATCGGGGCTAATATCCACTTTAATCAGATTGCTCTTGGGTATATTTCGCGCATTAATATAATAATCACCAACAGTAAGGCTATTAGCATCCTGCAAATTAACAATCACTGCAACTTGCTCTGGAGTGATTGAATGAGCTATTGGAGACTGAGCTTCTTCTGCCCAAATTACGGTCGGATTTAAAAGAAAATAAACAGTCAAAAAGTAAAATCGAAACATAAGCTAAGATTTTTTTAATAGTGTAATCACTAGTCAATCAAATTACTTTTAGATGACTGCCGACGCAAAAGCCATTCATTAAAAATCAATTTAGGAAAAATAATTGCGTCCACAATATATCGTTTGGCTAGGCGTTTTGGTTCTGAAAGCATGCGATGCAACCACTCCAAGCCAATTCTCTGCATCCAGAGCGGTGCGCGCGCTTTTTCACCTGCTATGAAATCAATCGTAGCGCCTACACACAAGGCAACTTTGACAGAAATTTCAGATGCATATTGGGTAATCCATAACTCTTGCTTTGGTGCACCTAAACCCAGCACCAACAAATCTGCTCCACTGGCATTGACTGTTTCACAGATGGCTTTTGATATATCTGGTTTTTTTTCAAAACCAAAATCGGGACTTAAAGTGCCGACCACTTTTACCATTGGCCAAGTAGTATGAATAATATCTTTGGCACGATCGGCCACTCCCGGCATCGCACCCAACAAAAATACTGTTAAAGGTTGCTGATTGTTCTGGGCATGTTCAAAAAGTGCTGGTACCAAATCACTGCCCGGCACAGTACCTGGCAAATCTACACCCAATAAACTAGCAGCCCAAACTACGGGCTTTCCATCTGTCACAATCAATGCCGCATCTGTATAAGCTTTTTGCAAACCCTTATCTGTTTGTAATTTGACGATGTGATCGACATTGGGTGTAACAACAAAACGGCATTGTTTTTGCGGCTGTGCAATCCACGCATGAACCAGATTGACGGTTTCCTGCATATTAAGCGGATCAATGTCCGCTCCAAATAATCGAATACGTTTTTTAAGTGACTGAATCATCATAAATGTGGCTTCTTCATTTTAACAACCGCAGGCACACCTACTGCTATCGCATCATCCGGCACATCAATCAATACAACTGAATTAGCACCAATACTTACATTGTTGCCAATCTTAATGTTGCCAAGTAATTTAGCTCCAGCACCAATATCAACATTGTGACCAATTTGCGGCGCACATGGCTCATTCACATTCTTAAGTCCGACTACCACGCCATTTCGGATCCTGCAGTTATCGCCAAATTTTGCATAGCCGCTAATGACTATGCCGCCAAAATGATCAATCAGAAAATTTTCACCAACTTCCACCTCGCAAGGCAGTTCTATACCAGTGATAATCTGGATTAATTTATACAAAAATTTGTAGATCAATGAATATAGTTTACGTACCAATACATTGTTAATAGTGTAACGCCATCGTCCAAAACGATAGACCAGCATTACCCAAAAACCTTGCGCTGCCCAATCGCCACGATAGTTTTTTAAATCTTGTTTGATATGATTAAACATGTGTGAATTGTATCGCCTTTATCTAACAGGGATACTACCCATTCGGGTTTTAAATGCGCTGATAAAGGTAAGTTTACTATTAGCGAAAAAACGGCTATTTTTACTTAACTTTAACTTAACTAAGTCTTTAACAAACTGGATGGAGTCGGCCAACAAAACCAACACTAAATGTAAAATACAGCTCAATATTCCATGGTTTTTTCTAAAATAAAGTAACTCGCTTTCCGCCTGTAACACGCTTAACTGCTTTCCAGCTGTTGTCACTTTTCCGTCAGACTTGGCACTTTCTCCACCAATGTGCACCACCGAAGTATCGGCAAAATATACCACTTGCCAACCAGCCTTCTTAACCGCAAAACAATGATCAACTTCTTCACTGTATAAAAAATACCTGGGGTCAAAAAGTCCAACCTGCTCTATTACTTGCTTGCGGACCAAGTAATAACAACCCGGAACCCAGTCACAGTTTTCGGTAATTGCAGGATTCCAATCTGCGTCGTCTACCATTTGCAGTGTTGGAAACCAACGAGTTAATCCTAATTTATGTGCAAACAAATTAAAGGGCGTCGGAAAATAACGACAAGAAGGTTGTTGTTCACCATCGCGTCCTATCAAGCGAACACCCAACACGCCGCAAGTGGGCTGTGACTCTATATATCGAAGAGTTTTTGCTAAGGTGTCTGCTTGAACAAACGCATCGGTATTGAGCAGAAGAATGTACTCACCCGTAGCTAAATCCAACACTTGATTATTGGCGCGCCCAAAACCGACATTCACTTTATTTTCTATCAAAGTAATCTGCGGAAACGCTTTTTTAATCACAGCAACTGAGTCATCTTTAGATGCGTTATCCACCACAAAGACTTCTAATTTAAAGTCACCCTGAGATGCAAATAAAGCATTGAGCGCTTCGACGCTCATATTTGCTGTGTTGTAACTGATTAATATGACTGAGATAACCAAACGATTGAACCTTAAGTTAATGCTTAACTTTGCTAAAGATTATAATAAGCACTTAGTATGCCAATTAATATTCCCAGCGAATAAATTTAATCTCGCTTAGCGCGCACCCATTCAACTTGGCGATTGATAAAAAACTTTATATATAACGGTATTTTAATAAAAGCGTAGATTGGCGCGTAACAAAGCTGCTTAAAACTAATAATTCGACGACCGAAAAAAGTCCAAGAAATAAATATAGCACTTGTTAATGCCAGTAGAAGTAAGCTGGCGCCTATTAACACAGTGTTGATAGGCGCAATTTGATGGATGCCTATGCTAATCGCAAATATTAAAGTAATCATCAAAGTAAGCACTGCCAATGGTGGCACGATTAAATCAAAAGCCATACCCAACATCTGCAGATTTCTGGTTTTAATCGCCTCAAGAAACAAAGCTGGCGCATCACTTAATATCACACTTAAATGCCCATGCTCCCAACGTGCGCGCTGATTTCTTGCCGCTTCCTGTGTTACAGGAAAAAAGCTTTTGACACACGCATACGGGAAAAAGAACGGCGGCTTTTTTGCTCGACACAAATCAATACCTAGTTTCATGTCTTCTGCGATATGGCCGCTCGCTAGATGCACATGCGCAATGTCATCCCATATAAACGCCATGCCTGTACCCATTAACTGGCACGGTAATCCTAACGATTTAAACCCAAGTGGGCGTACTTGATTTTTAACCACCCATGCAAATTCAGCTATCTTGGTTTTTAGACTAGCATTTGCAGGCGACATCATTAAATCCAGAGCCTGTACGGGTCGTTGATGGGTCATGCAAGCCTCTGACAATGCAGAGATACCACTCTCAGAAATCGTACAATCTGCATCAATAATAATCACGACTTGTGGTGGGTTATTTTTAAGTGACTGCAAGCCAGAATCTAGCGCGTAACCTTTGCCGCGTAACGTTTTGTTTTCACGCACAACAACTGTAGCGCCCAAGTCGCCAGCTACTTTCGCGGTATCGTCCGTACAGTTATCTGCCACCACAATCAAACGATCCTGATTTTTTAATTGCGGCAACACAGACTGTATTGTAGCCAAAATTCCGACGGACTCATTGTGTGCTGGGATAATAACGGCAACTGAATAATTGCCATTTGTAGATTCAATTAGATCGCTACGTTTCAGCCAAAATAACGATGCTAAAACCTGCAGCAACAAAACAAATACGGGTATCGCTAAAACAGCAATTATCGCCAGCAATATCAATTGTAAAATGATCATTTTTATACTGAACTACTGTCTAAAATGGCTTGCAAGTTTTGCCGCTTCAACATCGACATTGTGTCTGGCGATAACACTGGCATAGGCCGCAGAGCCCATTTCCTGCAATTTTTCCAGAGGTGTCGATAAAGCGTGCTGAATCGTTTGGCTTAAATCCTCAACATCGCCCGCAACGCATAACCAGCCATTTTCACCATGTTTGATGAGCTCAGGAATGCCAGCAATATAGGTCGAAATGACCGGGCGTTTAAGTGACATGGCTTCCATAATAACTACTGGCAAACCCTCAGCGAAACTAGGCAATACAAGCACTTGCGAATTTAAAATATGCTGCCTAACGGCCTCACTGCTAATCCAGCCTGTAATTGTCACGCGATCTTGCAAGGCATATTGCGAAATTAATACTTCAACTTGCTGTCGCATTTCACCATCACCAGCTAATACCAACTCGAAATCTACATTTGCATCTGCCAATTTCTTGGCAGCTTCTATTAATAAAAGCTGTCCTTTTTGCTCACATAAACGTCCTACACAGACAAGTTTTGGTTTTACAGGTAACGCAGTGCTATCCACTTGATAAAAACTCGATTCCAGACCGCAATGCACAATTTTTATTTTTTGCCACTGTGAAAAATCTACCCAGCGCTGTAACTGGCTTTTACCGAAAGACGAAATCGCGACGACAAATTTTGATCGATGGATTTTTTCAGAGACTTTCAGAAACTGCGGCCTATCAAACTCTTCTGGCCCATGCACCGTAAAACTATAAGGCACATTGCCAAGCACACTCATCAACATAGCAACTTCGCTGGGATTAGTGCCGAAATGTGCATGAATATGCGTTGACTTAAATTGTTGAGACCAGCTAAGCGCTTGGCAAGCTTCAAGCAAATAAATCAGATGGTAAATCAATGGTCTGTCTGCTTTAAAACTCATTTTAACGGCTAATTTTAAAGCTGTGATAAAAGCAAACGGTTTGGTTAACCATACTTTTAAAGCAGAAAATAGCAGTAGAAAAGCGCCATCTTTTAAGACATATTGGGTTTTTACTTGCTCATTGATGTCATCTATATCAATTTGCTTTTCATCCCAACCGCGCATTGCGATACGCTGCACTTCAATGCCTAAACGCTCTAGCGCTAAAATCTCACGACGGATAAAGGTATGACTAACTTTGGGATACTGATTAATAATATAAGTAACGCGCATGATTGAAATTAATTTTTAGTCAAACTTTTATAAAATGCAGTAACGCCCTCTTCAACCGTAAATTTTGGAGTCCAATTAAAAGTTTGCTTTGCTTTGCTGATATCTAACACGATATTTTTGACATCAAATGCTCTAGCAGGCTGATATGTGACATTGGGTTTAATGCCTGTTATTGACTGTGTTAATGCTAACAACTCATTTAAGGAGTGACTTGTACCGCTACACACATTATAAATTCCTTCAGCAGTGGAATCCGCTGCTAATCTACACAACACCGCCATATCTTTAACATAGATATAGCCGCGCCGTATCTCACCATCACCCCAAATCGTGATTGGTTTATTGGATAACGTGTTATTTACAAAAGTACTTAATGCACCCTGCACACCAGCATGTCCCTGGCGCTCACCATAAGGATTAGATGGCCTTAAAATAATCGGCTGTAATCCATACAAGGCCTTGAACATACCAATATAATTTTCGATAGCCACTTTAACTACACCATACGAGCAGATTGGATTTAAAGGATGCTCTTCGTTAACAGGCAGTTGTTTGGGCGACCCATAAACAGTCCCGCCGGAAGACAGATAGATTAATCTTTTTACTCCAGCACTGGTCATTGACTCAAGCAAGTTCACTGTCGTGATTAAATTTTGCTGAATATCTAAAGTTGGATTACGATTCGAAGTACTAGGTACAGTTGTACTGATGCAATGTATGACCAAATCAACAGTCTCTAACGCCTCTGCCATTAGCATGGAGTCCGAGAAATCACCCCAATAATAATGAACATTCTCGACTGGCTTGTAATCTTTGTTCACGAAACGATCAAAAATACTGACTTCATGGTTGTGTAATAGCAGCTCATCCACAATATGCGAGCCTAAAAACCCATTTCCACCTAATACTAACACTCTCATATTGATTAACTGTCTCGGTTAACTGGTTGCTTCTGTTAATAGGTTAAGTCGTCTTTTAGCTACTTCATCCCATAGATAATAAGGGGCTTTTAATTTTGATTTTACTGCTAATTTCTCACGCAATTGCACATCTTCAGTTAATCTTTGTAAATGCTCAACCCATGCATCTGCATCGTATGGATCAAGAACTATACCCTCAACGCCATTAGTCACGACACCGCCACCGCCCATTGGGCTGACTAGCAGCGGTAACCCAGCACCAAAAGCCATATAAGTAACCAGTGGGCTACCTTCTTCTAAACTAGGTAAAACAAACACATCTGCATTTTTATAAACACTGGCCAAATCATTGGTATAAGGAATGTGTTCAATATTATCTTGACCGATGTATTTTTCAACCAATGTTTTAATAGCCGGTTCAATAGTGCCTACCAATTGCAACTTAGCATTTAGTTTGGCTTTGACCCAATAATCCAGTAATAAATGCACTCCTTTGCGTACACTGATACTGCCGACAAAAATAAAAACTGGCTGATTATACTGAGTTTGCTTCTTAGAATATGCTCCCTCCACAATCGCTTTATCGCTTAACCCATAAGAAGTTTGCAATATTTTCTGTTCGGGAATGCCATTATTCAACATAGATTCCGTCACCAACGGACTGCAACTGTAAACATAGTCTACCAACTCCAATTTAGCTGACTCTATCGCTACTTCTTCAGGCGTCACATCGTGCGTGATTGGCAGGTTAAGCTGTTTGTACGCATTATCTAATATCACCTTGCTACTCATTTGATGTGTATTAACGCATTCATGAACAATAATACAGCCTCGATCTTTTAAGCGCCTATACGTATCCAGCGAAATATTAGGCCATAAATATGCAATATCGCCCTGCTTTAAAGTCCTGCGAAATATTGTTTCAGCCAAATTTAATATAGTTTTAGGAGGTAAAGCTTTATAAACAATCGATTTAGCCCAATGGGGAATCGCATTTTTATAAAAATCGTCATTAAAGGCTGGTATGGATGCAATTCCCATTAGTTGGATTTGATTGTTTGGTGACTGCATGCCCTTAAGAATATGATAGGCCGCACCCGCAATACCTGCGTCAAGAAAATAATTTGGATAGTATGCCTTGATTTTCATCTTACTTTACTCAACTCTTAATCCTAGCCGGAATACCGACAGCAGTTCTTCCAGCAGGTACATCAATTAAAACGACTGCATTCGCACCAATTCTTGCATGGGCACCAACCCTAACACTGCCCAAAATTTTAGCACCAGCGCCAATATCGACATGCCCTTCAATAACTGGCTCAGTAGAACCATCTATCGTTCCGATTGTAACCTGCTGGAAAATAAGGCAATTAGGTCCTATAACTGCATTTGGATGTATAACAATACCATTGGGATGCGGCATCATTAAACCGCCGCCAATTTTGCTATTAATTGGTATGTCAGCCCCAGTTACTATGCTCCAAAAGCAGTGCCTCAATACCGCTAATTTCCTAACGAAAAAAAATAATGGTGAGTTTTTATACTTCTGATAGCTACGAATACTGGCGAGCAAAGACCTAGAAGGATTCCATGAAAATAGAGATTTATATTCCCTACTCCAGTCTGGATCGACATCTGAAATGTGTTTACTTATATTCAATTAGATTTATTTTCTCATTGAAATACTGTTTTTTAAAAAACTTTAATTGCCCTGCCAACTCTGCAAACTTACCTAAAACTAAAAAAAAGGCTGCTTGCCAATTTCCGCGATGATGATTCTTTAAAGTTAATCTAATGACTTGCAAAGGATAAGTTAATAGCACGATTAAACTTAATTTCCAGCTTATAAAAAATAGAATCAACGCTATGATCGGTATAACACCTCCCCAAATCCAAGCACGCTTTGATTCGGCAACCCAGTGATACTCTGGTGCAGCACCATGCAAATATGCACCTTCGGCATAAGCGTATCCGCCACGCATCGTGCGCTTCCACCACTGGCTAAACTTTGTAATTGCCGCATCATGCAAAGTCATTTCAGCCTCAAGCCGCCATATGCTATAACCAGCTTGCCTTATTCGTATGCACAACTCAGGTTCTTCGCCAGCAATTAAATCATTTTTATAGCCACCTACCAACTTAATCACGTCAACACGCATCAAAGCATCTCCACCACAGGCTTTTGCTTGCCCAACAGGTGTATTCCACTCTTGATCACACATACGATTATAAATTGAAAGTTGAGGGGAAATCTCTCGCCTTCTACCACAAACTACCGCAACAGTTGGATTGCCACGCAAGAAATCAACCGCTGTTTGTACCCAATGATCATTCACAATGCAATCACCATCTACAAATTGCACAAATTCTATTTCAGGGAAAAGCGAAACAATTGCGTCAAGTCCCGTGTTCCTAGCCCTAGCAGCAGTAAAATCTTGCGACATATCCAGCGAAATGACATGTGCACCATGGCTTTTCGCTTCGCTTAAGGAGTTATCCGTTGAAGCAGAATCGACATAAACCACCTGTGGCATAAAATCGGCTAGTGACTCTAAACAACGCGCCAAACGTGGTCCTTCATTACGACCGATGATGACAACGCCTACACTTGAGGGAATGCTACTCACAACCCACCTTTGTATATAATCCAGTGACTATGGAATATAAGCTAAACAAAACTTGCGCCCACTCGTTCTACAAATTCATTTAAAAAATTAAATTGATTATGCTTTGAAAATTTATCAGATAAAATCTTAATCGCATTTAAATCATTCTCGTACACGTTATCATCCATTAATTTAACTATTTCCATGGTTTCAGATATCATTTTCTTAATATCACCACAGTTAACTTCAGTAAAGCATGACAAATTAAAATACTCTTTGTTACCCTCTCCTGTATACCCTATTACGTGTGCTCCAGATAAAGCTGCCATCACTGGGGGCATGGCAAGTCCTTCAAGCTCACTGAAAGATAAAAATATTTTGGTGTCAGTTAATATTTTATAAACCTCGTCCTCACTTACACCGTCTATGGGTTTTAATATCCAACCACTAGGTAATTTTTTATTTATCATAAACAACATCAGCTCTGTATGCTTTGCCAATTTTCTTGGCATATAAGAAATAATGTTTGGCTTTTGATCCCAGCTTTTAAAAATCGCCTTATCAATTATGTAAGTAGATTTAATGACTTTATTTTCATGCTCTGGAAATACAAAATTTATATTCTCTATAGTGTCATCCGAGATGCCACAAATAATTGAAGCATGTTTATACGCAAAATCTATCTGAGAGTAACTTCTCTTAAATTGAGCTCTTTCAAAGTCCATCAAATAACCATTAAGTACGTTAATCGCATAAGGAACACCTATCTTTGCCAATACTGGCGCATGCCTAGCAGCATAAAGTTCTGGAAGTACGACAAAGTCAGTCTTTGGATCAAATGAGTTATTTCTTTTATAGGTCACCTTAGAATTAAAAATTTTGGGGTTAAATGCTGGATTATAAGGATGCAATATTGAAGAGTTAAAATTGCCCAATTTATTAAGCTCGATATATTCAGAATAATTATGCGTAACAATAATACCTCCAACTGGATATGAAACGCTTGGCACACAGAACACAATATTTCTTTCCGCAGCAGTTTTATTTTTGCTTTTTGAATACTTAAAATCTACTTCGTATTTACGTTTATCTAAATTCCTTCTAACTTTATGAAAAAGTTTATTTATCATAGCTGCCTTAACACTCTCTTATTTAGTAAAAATTGGGAGGTATTCCCAAAGATATAAATTAATCAGAATTACAAAGCTTTAATAATGCCGATTCAAACTGCGCAGCTGACTTCTCCCACGAATAGCCTTCTGTAGCCGCCACTGCGTGATTTGAACACTCTAACCATGCTGTATTGGGTTGACTTAAAAACCACTTAACGCCAGCTAGCAACGCATTAATATCATCTATTTCAGTTAATATGCCGTTTTTGTAAGGCACAACAGCCTCAACTGGCCAACCCGTTTTGGTTGAAACTACCGGCGTACCACATGCCATGGCTTCCATAGCGGTTAGATTAAAACCTTCTGAACGGCTTGGCGCCAGCCAAACATCACAACGCGTGTAGATTTCCCTGATTTCGTCTTGAGTTGGTAATAAATGGAACTCGATATCGTATGCGTCAAATGGTATATTTTTTAATTTACTCGACCCAAAAGTAAGAACTTTAAGTGCTGGATAGTCTTTTTTTAATTCTCTCACCACACTTAAGGCAACATCCAATCCTTTAACATGCCCACTATTGGCAAGAAAACCTATGGTAGGAATTAAACTTTTTTTACGCTGGATAGGATAAAAAACATTGTGGTCAATTGCATTAGGCACCAACTCTAAATACTTACTTTGATATTCACTTTCTAGGATATCTTTAAGCCATTTTGATACGACAATTTTATGTGCATTAGATTGATAGGTTGCGATTGCTCTTTGTTTTGGGATGAAATCAAAAATTTCATGCCCTTGAATAAAATATACTTTCTTTCCTTTAGATAAGGACAATTTTTCCAGCCATTCTGCTGTTTCCCACCATGTAGCAATGACAATATCAGCGTCCGGTACATCAGAATCCACGATCGGCCTAAAGGCGTCAATTATGTGGTTATGAATATTCAAGCCATCAAAATGTGATTTTTGCGTGGTGGGATAAAAGAATTTGAATCGCAATAGATTTTTAAGGCGAGTGATCAATGTCGGTTTACTTTGTATCGGCGTAGATACGATGTTGACCTCATGACCTTGGCTAATCAAATATTGGGCGTAGATTGCCATAACTTTTATGCCACCACCCATATTGAGTGAAACTGATAAAAATGTGATCTTCATGTATGCGTATTTTTAGTATTGAATTATTTTAAGAGTTTAAATAAAGCTATTTATGCATGAAAAATCAATTGAAGCATACAGGCCAAAATTTATAATAGGTTAAGCCAAATAACAATAGCCCATTCAGACAATTGCTATGTTAAGCAATGCTTAATCTCAAAATAGCAGACTTACTAGCTTGTTAAAAATCAGCCCGCACAATAGTCCTGCAAAAATAATCGGCAAGGTAATGAGTTCTTTTTTAACATCCCAAAGGTGGTGCATTTTTTTATAATAAATAGCCAGAGGAAAGCTGGAGAAATTACTCAGGACAATCACCCACACAGCACCATGCAAACCATAATATCTAAAGGCGATTGGCAATAGAACAAACATGAAAGTTGTTCTAATTACAATTAAATAAGTCATTAACTTAGGTTTACCTAACGCTAAAAAACACTGATCTGTTAAGTTGTATCTTAATGACACTAAACTTAACCCTAACAGGCTCAACATCCAGCCTGCTTCGCTATAGCGTGAGTCGTATAAAAAATCGATGATAGTTTGACCAGTTAGCAGGAAAAACCCAGCTAAAAATAAAACTACCGCATCAAAAGGAATTCTGAAGCGATAGTAAACACGATTTAAGTCTTCTGGTTTGTTTCTGGCGGTTTCACTCAATGCTGGGTAGGCCACATTGCTCAGCAACCTAGATACAACCATTGAAATTGCCCCAACAATAAACACAGCAATACTGAATACACCCAATTCGGTAGTAGAAATTAAACCACCTAATAAAAGCCTATCGCCATTGTTAATTAAAAAGCCAACAATAGACGACAAAAACACCCATTTACCAAAATGGAAAATTTCACTTAACGCTTCTTTATCAATGTGAAAATGATTTCGCTTTTCAACCACAAGAAAATTAACGATAACGGCATGTACCAAGCTAGTTGTCAAAGCGCCGGCAACTAAAGCCCAAATAGATTTATTATAAAAAGCAATTAAAACCATTAGCAGTATGCCCAGCACTTGGCTAATTAGCTCAATTTTAACCAGCTTGGCTTGATTTAAATTTCTACTGGCTAGTGATGTCCATGTTGGCTCAAAAGCACTGATAACAACCGCGAGAGTGGCAACAGGAATAATGATCGGCAACAATGGTTCTGCATAAACTGTACTTGCAGCGACCAAATGAAAAGTCTGTGCAAAATAAATACCAATTGAGACTAAAACCGAAATTACCCATATAAATAAGCCCCTCAGTACTTGAAAAGTCCAAACCGTATTTAAAAATATATCTTCATCAGCGCGTTTACTCTGAATGATATTTTGTCTCAAACCTAAATCGGTCAGCAAAACCAAGCCCATCAGCAATACATTCACTATCGCCATTAAACCAAACATTTCTGGCACCAAAAGGCGAGTCATGACCAAGTTACTAACCAACCGTATACCTTGGCTTAAAAAATGCCCTCCGAATGTCCATGCACCAGCATGAATGATTCGACTTTTAAGATTTACCGATTGAGAAATAACGAATCCTTTAGAAATGACAAATTAGTGACGTTTAAGCAATCTGAGCTCATCCTAGGTGTATCTACAATACACATATGGTATTCTCTAGGCACTTATTATATCTACTTTTCACTCAATCCCACCTTACCTATGCAAGAACATATTAGAGCACTGATTGTTATTATATTAATGGCGTTAATAGGATTTGCCATTGCAAAGAAGTTAGCACCCAAGGGAATAATGCCTGCAGAAATTAGCCGCTGGAGAAACCTTTGGCTTGCTGTGGTTATTGCAGCGTTTGTTGCCCATAATTTTTGGATTTACCTGATTCTAAGTGGCATTTTTATTTTCCTTAGCACGACTAAGGATCAAAATAAAATGGCTCTGTTTTTTATCCTATTATTTGTTATTCCACCTTTGGAGATACAGGTTCCCGGATTTGGTTTAGTGAACTATCTGTTTGCACTTAATCACCCAAGATTTATTACATTAATAGTTTTATTACCGGCTGCGTTAGCGATTTCGCAAAAAAACAATTTTAAATTTACCAAAATATGGGCTGATAAATTTTTACTCCTCTATATTTTATTGATTTTTGGATTAGGCTTAAGAGACACCACTCTCACAGACGCACTCAGACTGTTGTTTTACAGCTTTACCGACATATTTTTACCATACTTTGTGGCAAGTCGTGCTATTAAAGATTTAAGTAATATGAGGACGGTACTTTACGCATTTGTAACTTCCGCGGTTGTACTTGCATTTATTGCGATATTCGAAAGTGGAAAACAGTGGCTACTGTACAACCAATTAGGAGTGGCTCTAGGTACTGGTGACTCCATCGGAAACTACCTAGGTCGCTCAGGAGGTCTACGTGCTATTGCCTCTTTAGGCCACCCTATTATATTAGGATACTTTATGACGATTGCTATTGGCTTCTATTTATACTTAAGCAGCACAATACAAAACAAATCCATTAAAAAAATAGGCGCTATTCTCTTAGGCCTAGGCTTGTTTGTACCTCTTTCGCGCGGTCCTTGGGTTGGTGCATTGGCTATGTTTGTTACTTATCTTGCATTGGGACCGAGCCCCATTAAAAAACTAGGCACTCTTTTCATTGTTGGTATTTTTTCTTTGCCTATTTTGGCAATGCTGCCAGGTGGCGGAAAAGTAATGGAGCTAATTCCATTTGTTGGGCAAACAGAGAAAGGCAATATTGAATATAGGGAACAGCTTTTTGAAAATGCATTGATTGTGATTAAAAATAATCTATTTTTTGGCTCATCTAATTATTTGGAAACACCGGAAATGCAAGCGATGATACAAGGAGAAGGCATTGTCGATGTGGTCAATACCTACCTAAGCGTTGCCCTTGACACTGGTATAGTAGGGCTTAGTTTATTTGTTGGCGTTTTCTTAGCCGTCATTCTGGGGGTCAGAAAAAAACTAAAACGTATTAAAGACTATAGGCAACAACAGCATCTTTTAGGGAGAAGTCTACTCGCTATTATTGTATCAATGATGGTTACAATCGCCACTGTAAGCTCTATTGCAACTGTGGCGATTATTTATTGGTCTATACTGGGTATTGGGGTAGCCTACACAAGGATACCCGAAGGGGAACTATAAGAAGAAATCAATTAAATTAGCTGTAAAAGCTTATTGTTAATAATAATAAGCTTTTGATTCTACTTCAGCTTTATTTAAAACAACGCCCAGCAGGTTAGCTTTTGGCAAATGATGCAATGTCTCTTCAATTTCAGATTGCGTAGACATACCATTGGCAATCACCAACAAGATGCAGTCTACCTGTGGCAAAAGTACCATCGCATCATCGGAGTTCAATACAGGTGGGCAATCAAAAATAACAATTCTTGATTCGTAACGCGCTCTTAACTCTGTAATCAGGCCAGTAATTTTTTTGGAAGACAATATTTCAGCTGATTTTGAAACTGGTTTCATCGTTGGAACAATAACCAAGCGATCAATACCAGGATTAATCATAATATCTTTAAGCGGCGCTTTGTCTTGCAAATAGTCATTCATGGATTTTTCTGTATGAATGCCCAAGTAAGTCGCTACCTTCGGCCTACGTAAATCGAGATCTACCAGAATCGCAGTTTTCTGTGGCTGATGCGCAATACTAATGGCCAAATTAATCGAAATCAATGTTTTACCGGATTGAGGCGTAGGTGAAACTACAGCAATTGTACGCCAGTTATTCTCTTCCATTTTTTGCAAAATTTGAGTTCTTAAAGAGTCGAAGCTATAACTATTCAGATCACTTTTGGTGTGTGCAACGATTCTATTTTTTTCTAAATGCGCATTATCCAGCTTGATAATCGGCGTATTTAAATAGGTAATCTGGCCCAATTCATTTTCGGTGTTTGGGAAGCCTTTTACCGTTTGCTGTGTAACAGTTTCTTGCTGCGCAGGCCTAGTATTGATTTTGTTGCCAACATTTTCAATTTTTGCTTTTGCAAGAGCATCTTTAATTTTTTCCATAACAATCTCTACGCGAATCTAGCCATCAATTTGACCGTTAACAGGTCAAGTGGCATAACAACAAAATGAATAACTAATAATGATATGCCTATAAGCGCCAATATCGATATCAACATATATTTATTAAAGTTTTTTCTACGCTTTAATTCAGCATTTGTTGAAATATAAGGGATGATCACTAAAGGTCTCATGTTTATAAGTGAAGTTAAAGACTCCACTCCTCGCACCCTTCTATCCAATGCTTCAAGCAAAGCTGCCAATGCCAATGCACCCGCTAAACCCGCGAACAACCCTAAAGCGATTATTTTCTTTCTATTCGGCTTCATCGGCTTATCAGGGAAAAATGGCGGTTCCAGCATTGAAAAGCGCTCTGCTTTATTTTCTTGCTCTAAATTTTCTGCAATTTTTGCATTAATTTGCTTGGATTTAACTTCTTCATATTTAGATTTAGCATTCTCATAATCGCGCATCAAAGTGAAAAGGCCTCTTTCAACTTGCGGGCTTTGGCTCACCTGATTTTGAAGTTGATCAACCCTCGCTTCAAGCGATCTTCTTTGCTGTGCTAACGAGTTTAATCTTGCTTTAGCCGCTTCAATTTGCGCCTGCACTTTTGCTATAACCAGTTCGGTCGCAATATCGCCTCTAGCAGGTTTTGCATCCACCTTTGTTTCTGTGGGATTTTCTAAAGCCTCAATTTTCCTTTTTAACGCGCGAACGGTCGGGTGTGTTTCTTTATACAAGCCTAATGAACGCTCAAGCTCGGCTTTTGCTTTTTCTAATTCAGAGGTGGTACCAATCACTTCACCGCTAGCATTGGTTTTTACGTTGGCTTTAGCAGATGCGAGCTCAACATCCAAATATCTTAACTCCTCTTGTGTGGATTTATAGTCACGGTCAACCTCTTTAATATCTGATTCCGAACGTTGCAACAAAGACATATGCATTTCCATATGTTCCGGTAAAGAGTTTGAATGTTCTTGTTTGAAGGCTGCAACTTTATTTTCTACACCTTCTAACTCTTTTCTTAAATTTTCTACTTCTTGCGTTAAAAACTCAGTAGTTTCAGTTGCACGTTCAGTTCTAGCCTTTACATTTTCGTCCAAAAACAGGGTCACTATTTCGTTAGCCACTTTGTGTGCAACTTCAGGTCTTTCGTATTCAAAACCGACTTTGAAAGCAATTGTTGCCCTACCTCCACCACTGCGCTCGACATCGGCATTTAACAAAATAACCGATATACTTTTCCGCATATCATCTATCAACGTTGATATGGTCGCTGAGTCAATTTTTTTAGGGTATAGATTATATTTTTGAATAATTCGATACAGATTGTCTCGCGTCATCACTCTTTGCTTGATGACTTCAATACGCTCATCGGCATAACTGGTTACAGTCGCTTTAACCACATCATCAGGAATTTGTTGCGACTCAATTAAAATCGTGCCGGTAGATTGATAAGTGGGAGGTAAAAATACCGCTGTTGCAACGGCAACCGACAAAATCAACAAGAAAGCCACTAACATTTGTAGCCATCTTCGTTTAAAAATCGACAGATAGTCGCTTAAAGTTAATTCGTATTCATTCGCCATAAATATTAGATTTCTTAAAACTCTGGTGTATTGTAAGTAAACGTCAGGCCTATAATTTCGCCATCAGCCTCTAAGTTAACATTCTTTTGATTTCTTGTTTCAAGCAATAAGCGCATTTGCCATAACGCTGTTAGGTCGTATGAGTACCAAGTTGAAAAACGGGTAGACTCAAAATCAAGTAACGACTTGCTTTTAACAACACCGTAAGATGCCCCCCACTTGCTGATATCTGAAAGTGCGTAGGTATAACTTAAATTCAATGAATCCGTTTTTTGGAAGCTTCCCAAGCCACTAGGTGATACAGATCGGGATAGTGATCCCTCAAAATTACTTTTTTCACCTATATAGCTTAAATTATTATTTGAAACCCAACCTGAACCAAATGTTGATACCTTATTAACACCAGCACTGGGTGAAAAAGTCCAATTTGGATTAATCAAAAATTTTGAACCCAATAAAAGGTTTTTGGATTTATTGCTAAGAGCACCCGCGCCCTCCGGTTTAAAATCTGTATAACTGAATTGTACGAAGGGGCTTATGGTTTCGCTCCAATCATACGAAAGCGTTGAACTTAAATTTTTTGTCGTTGAATCAAAGAACCCAGAGCCATCGTAAGTTGTTTTAAGGTACTGAGTCGAAACTGATAAGTTCATTCTCTCCGTGAGCAGCCGTGACCAATTCGCAGAAATCGACTTATTTATAGCGCTACCATCAACATCGACTAGCCCTGTACGTTCAAACTCTGTTAAAAGCGAGCTTCTTTTATCATAATGGGCAAGTAACGAAAAATTTCCTCTCTCAAGCTCTCGCTGCCATCCTATATCCACATTAGGATCTTCACGATCAGCAATCAGATTCTTATCGGATGTGCGTTGTACACGTAAACTCGCATTCGTGTACCATCTATCTTGATCCTCTACAGCGGCTATAGAATAAGTAGGTGTTACGCTGTAGCGCCAAATAGATTGTTTTTTTGCAGTCAATCTTGGATTGGTATCATATTGAGTATCAATAGGCAGAGAAGCCTGCTGAAGCACCACCAGCGCTTTTACAGGCATTGAGAATAACATTATACCAATGACTAAAAGCTTGATATTGAATTCCCTAGTATTTAAATAATTTACCAATTTATATATTCTTGAAACGATTCAATGCTTTAAAGTGAGTTACTTTGAGCAATTTAATTAAGCTTAATATTAAGGAACTAAAATAGTATCGCCTGTTTTCAATAGAATATTTGAGTCTAAGTTCTTTCCTTCAATCAACTCATCATAATCAACAGAGATTGTATTTTGAACACCATTGGTAGTGCGTAAGACTTTTAAATCATCTCTATCAGCAAACTTATCTAACCCACCTGCTTGACTAAGTGCCTGCAAGACAGTCAATGGACTAACCAGTAAAATTGCACCTGGTTTAAGCACCTTGCCTATAACATAGACACGATTACCTTCGATATTGGATATCACGACAGTTACTTGTGGATCTGGTAAGTAAGTTTTCAATTTCTCAGTAATGCGCTTTTCAGCCTCTGTTGTCGTAATATTGGAAACATCCACACGACCAGCTAGTGGAAATGTGATGCTGCCGTCCGGCAATACTCTTACTTCTTTTTTAAGGCTTTCCTCACCCCAAACTGAAACATCTAATAAATCACCTTCGCGCAGAGTGTAGGACTCCGGTAGTTCCACACTAAACGCGATATTCGTATATAAAAGCCCAGCTAAGAAAACTGAAAAATAATGCTTGATGTTCATGTGCTACTCCCAGTAAAACAGATAATATTATGTGAAACAATAATATAAAGAAAAAGGCTTGTCGCCCTTTTCTGCAAAAAAGCAGATAATTAAAGTGATTTATAGCATATTTTTGCTAAATGTCTCATTTAGTACAAAAAATATAGTCAAATCCGATAATATTGAATGCTGAATCTTATATTTTCGAGATAATTACTCAATAGCCCAACTGGGTGTCTGGCAAAAGTTATTAATATGCGCCCTTACCAGTGAATGCGTTTACCGTGCGCATTAAAATGGATAAATCCAACCATATTGACCAATTATTAATATATTCAATATCCGACTCAATACGTTTGGTCATTTGGTCCAGCTCTTTTGTCTCGCCTCTGTAACCCCTTACTTGAGCTAGACCTGTAATGCCAGGCTTAATGTTGTGACGCGCATAATAATCACTGATGCGTTGAGAGTATACTTCGTCATGCTGCACCGCGTGCGGCCTTGGTCCAACCAGTGACATATCGCCTTTTAGCACATTAAATACTTGAGGTAATTCATCCAAACTGGTCCTGCGTATAAAAGCCCCTACTTTAGTAATACGTGGATCATTTTTTTCAGCCTGTTTAAGAGGCTGATTATCGCCGGTCGGCTGGTCCACTCGCATACTGCGGAACTTCCAAATACTAAAAGTCTTACCGTTCCAACCAGTTCTTTTTTGCCTAAAAAAGATAGGTCCAGGACTATCCAATTTAACCGCAATTGCCACAGCGATTAACACTGGCGTGATTAGCAATAAAATTAAAAACGAAAGCACTTTATCTTCAATCGCCTTACCAAGTTTACTTAAACCTGTTAAGGGTGTTTCAGAAAGTGTTAATACAGGAATACCTGCAATTTCTCTCACGCTGTGGTTAATCAGCCTTAGTGAAAAAATATCGGGAATCCAATGAATAGAAACATGCTTATCCAGCAAAACGAAATAAAGCTCTTCTAGAACCCGGGAAGATTCCAAAGGCGTGACAATATAAATAGTATTAATGTCATGCGCATCAATCAAATCAGGCAATTCAGCAACTTTACCTAAGTGAATTGTACGGCTTGTTGGGTAATCGTTTAATTCAGACTTCTGGGCTTTACGCTTACGTTTTACCTCTTCCTCAATCGACACATTACCAATCACACGTTCATTCAACCATGGGTTTGAAGTGATTTTATGCTCTAAATAATTTGCCAATTGGCCTTGGCCGACAATAATTACGTTATCCGTCACATGTGAATGCTTGTTAATACGACGATTAACGGTTCTAACGACAAAATGAATGAGACTTTGAACGACAAAACCTACGACGAATAATTCTGTGATGAAAACACGTGAATAGGCATGGCTTTGTTTGGTGAGAAAGCCCAACACAAATAAGGCCAAAAAACTGATTGACCATGCATTAAACAGGCTAAACAGCTTGGCTGCAAAACTTGAACTGGTGCGGTAAATAGCAAAGCGATCGTACATGACAGATACTAAGCCAAGCAAAACCAGCAATAAGATAACGTAATCTTGCGTTAGAAACCCGATATTGGTCTGAATAAAAAACCAAGCTACCCCTAATATAGCAACACCATCCAAAAATGGCTGTAATATATTAATGAGGCTACGTCTACGCTGTAGCACAGACCTTGATTTAGATCGAATTACCATAAAACGGAATAGAACCTAGGTTAATCTTTGCGGTGTATATTTAGCAACAGCCTGCGCTCTGCACGATACATCTAGTTTTTGAAAAATACGTTTCAAGTGATTTTTAACGGTGTTGGGACTAATCGTTAAAAATCATGCCGATCTCAAAATTGGTTTTACCCGTTTTCACCCAATGTAAAATCTCATGTTCACGCTCACTTAAGCCGCCTAGATTCAGCTCTTCAATCAACTCCTCTTCCGCCACGGGTGTTTCCATATACTCAACACGACGCAATGCAGAATCCACATGTGGCATTAATAGGCCCAAAACAGAATGTTGCACTTGAAATTCACGCGCTTCGTCAAAAAACACATAAATACAATCATTTTTGCCGCGCGTATCACGCACACCATAAACCAATAGTGAGTTCATGCCGACCAATTTACGTGTAAAAGGTGTCGGTGATTGCGCATTGATACCTGCGGCATCAAAGAAATTAATACGGAACCATCTTTCGCCATTATCTAACCAGCGTTGATGTAAATTTGACATGAGATAAGCGAATACGCCAGGCGCGTCTATTAGCTTTTGTGTACGAATATCATCAATATTGGATGACACATCAAAGTTAAGATCACCAGTAGCGAAATCGCCCCAAGCTGCTACTAAGATGTCATGCGGAAGTACTTCATTGACACTGCCTTGTAGCCAATTAAAAAAATCAACATGCTTTTGAACAGAAAATGATTTCTGAATCACTTTAAAAACCTGTTCCCAATTTTGGCTTGTCGTATTGTTGTCCATTACTGCCTGCCTCTCACGATTCATATCGGTTAGATGAGGATGCAGTTGCATTTTTAATACCAACCTTCATATTCATTTTATTGTTTATTTAAATCAGTATGTTATGAAATTTTCTCGGTAAAAAATCTCATACTTTGTGATAAAACATCATCAGTGATGTCATCTATTCGACACTGTACGCCAAATTACTGGCATCTTTTATAATTAATAATTTTTAATAAGTGTCGATCCATTATAAAGCGTAAATGGCAGGCAAGTTCCGCCACCATCCATATACATCCATGCCACAACCAAATACATATCGATTTGGCACAATTAATCCAACATAATCAGCATGAATAGGCTTAAGCACTTCTAGCTTCTTTTCAACTAAAACGGCCACTTTAATTTCTGTCGCACCTAACAGTCTACACTCATCAGCGATTGTTTTTAAGGTAATACCTGCGTCCAAAATATCATCCAATATGAGAACTTTTCTGCCATTAATCTTTTCCTTAGGCCTCACTAACCATTCAACAGCACTTCCTTCTGTACCGTGATAGCGAGTGGCATGTACATAATCGAACTCCAGTGAAAAATGTAGCTGCGGCAGCAATTGCCCCGTAAAGAAAACGCCGCCACCCATTACACATAGCACGACTGGCGACTCATCGGCATAATCTATATTAAGCTGCTTAGCCAGTGTCGAAATCGCCTGATCAACAACCTGCTCGTTATATAGAACCTCAGCTTTTTGAATATAGAGTCGTGGGTCGACCGTGGTCATAAGCAAGGTCTACTGCTTAATCGATTTTAAGTATTGCGCAAATTCTTTTGCAATTTCCGGATGCTTAAGTGCCAATTCAACGTTAGCCTTCATAAAACCCAATTTACTGCCACAGTCAAACCGCTTGCCCGCAAAGCGATAAGCATAAATTGGTTCCAATTGCATAAGATCTGAAATGCCATCCGTCAACTGGATTTCACCGCCTTTGCCAGGCTTAACCTTCTCTAAGCAATCAAAAATTTGAGGTGTTAAAATGTATCGTCCGACCACTGCCAAATTTGAAGGTGCATCTGCCGGCTTTGGTTTTTCAACAATGCTCTTTAATTGCAGTAAATTTTCAGCCACACTGTATGCATCCACAATGCCGTAACTAGCAGTTTCTGATGGCAATACATCTTCCACACCTAATATTGAAGCTTTTTTACTGGCATAAACTGCCGCCATTTGAGCGGTAGCTCCAGGTGCTGCGTCGATTAAGTCATCCGCCAAAATAACACTAAACGGATTGTCGCCGACGACTGGCTTGGCACACAATACCGCATGCCCAAGCCCAAGTGCCTTAGGTTGACGAATAAAGATACAAGAAACATGCGATGGCAAAATCGCCTTAAGCGCCTCTAGCATGGCTTTTTTACCACTGGCCGCCAATGATGCTTCCAACTCACTGGCATTATCAAAATGATCTTCAATGGAACGTTTATTCCGTCCAGTAATAAAAATAAGTTCCGTAGCTCCCGCCGCTATTGCTTCTTCGGCAGCATATTGAATCAGCGGCTTATCAACAACTGGCAACATTTCTTTAGGACTGGCTTTAGTCGCGGGTAAAAAACGTGTGCCCAAGCCGGCCACCGGAAAAACTGCTTTTGTAATCTTATTCATATTAATTTTCAATCTCTCATCTCTCAATGCAATGTAATTTGTTCAGTTGTTATTTCAGCATGTGTAACGCTTTGCAGCTGTGGACTATATTCCTCCGCCCAAAATTTTAACTCACTCTTAATCAGCTCTTCATTCATGCCCTGAGAATGCTCTATCCATTTCAGAAGTTTCTTTACCCAAGCTTTATCAACTGGTCTAGCCAGAGCAATGCGTAATTTCTCGTGTGGAGTCGTAATGGTATGTTCATCATCAGCTAGCAACTCTTCATATAGCTTCTCGCCAGGACGCAAGCCAACATATTCGATTTTAATATCGTCCTCTTGCAAACCAGAAAGTCGAATCATATCAGCGGCTAATGCAGCAATTTTAACGGGTTCGCCCATATCCAATACAAAAATCTCACCGCCGTTACCCATTAAACCTGCTTGCATCACCAACTGTGCCGCTTCAGGAATAGACATAAAATAGCGTGTAATCTCAGGATGCGTAATAGTAATGGGGCCACCTTTAGCAATCTGTTCTCTGAATTTTGGAATGACACTACCACTGCTACCCAGAACATTGCCAAAACGTACAATCACAAATCGCGTGCTTTTAGTCTTGTCCAATTCACTTTCCTGCAAACCTTGGCAGACCATCTCACCCAAGCGCTTGCTTGCCCCCATCACATTCGTTGGATTAATAGCTTTATCGGTTGAAATTAAAACAAATTTCTCTACATTACAATCAATACAGGCCTTGGCTAATGTATAAGTTCCAACGACATTGTTGGCCAGTGCCTCCCAAACATTGCCATTTTCCATTAACGGCACATGCTTGTATGCTGCCGCATGAAATACAACTGTAGGCTGATACTGCCTAACCAACTCTGTCATACGATAGGCATTTTTAACATCGCCTGTCATATAGACCAAATTAATCGCTAATCCTTGTCGGTTAAATTCCTGCTCAATTTTATACAATGCATATTCTGAAATATCCAAACAAACCAATGTACTTGGCTTGTATTTAATAATTTGCCGGCACAGCTCAGAACCAATCGATCCGCCCGCACCGCTCACCATCACGGTATTATTTTCAATTAAATGCTGTAAGCCCGTATTGTCGAGTTTAACTGCATCGCGTCCAAGCAAGTCTTCCACATCAACTTTACGAATTTGTGAAATATTCACTTTCCCGCTCATTAAATCATCAAAAGCAGGCACGGTTAGAACCATCAAACCCGCTTCATTAGCCAGCTCAACCGCATGCTTTCTTACTTGATGCGATGCAGATGGCATGACAACAATGGCATGTTTTGCTTGTAAAGAGCTAGCATAATGCGCTAATCGATTAAGCCCACCCAACACTTTAACACCATGCAACTGGCGACCTTGCATTGTGCGATTATCATCAAGCAATCCAACAACACGCCATTCAGTGCTTCTAGCCAAATCCTTTACTAAAGCAATTGCCGCTTCGCCCGCTCCAAGTAGCAACACTGGCTCACCACGCATGTAGGTGTGGCCATACAGTGCATAATCTTTCCACGCTCGATAAACAAAACGACTGCCACCTATCATTAAAATCAATAATAAGGGATTAAGAATCAGCACAGACCTTGGCACAAAATTATTCGGCTTAAACATAAATACCAAAGTCACTACAAATAACGAAGCAACCAAAATCGCTTTTAAAACACGTTGTAAATCAGGCAAGCTAGCAAAACGCCACACGCCTTTATACAGTCCAAACTGTATAAAAAAAACCACTTGAAGCGGCACTGCCCACAGCATGACTTGTGTGAGTGACAGTATGAATTCAGACGGAATATGGAAATTAAACCGAAGCAGATAAGCAAGCACCCAAGCCAAACACGCCGCGAATAAATCGTGGATAAATGCTGCCGTAATTCGCCAATTAAATAATTTTTTAACCATGCTTTTATTTTTTCGTATTTTAGTTTGGTAAAAGTACATTTTACCTAATTATTTACTTTATAGCTGTAGGCGCATTCTGAACTTGCAAGCACCGCCTATCGATCCATCGCATGATGACTAAATAAGCAATAGCCCAAAAAAATAGCGCTTGCAAAGTGAAAATCACGGACTGTTTAAGTAACATAACGGCTGTAGCGGCAACACATAGCATTAAACTATATTCCGCTATTGCAGTTTTCCTATGTCCCCAGCCCATCTGTACCAAACGCTGATAGTAGTGACTGCGATGCGCCTGCCAAATTTTTGCACCAGCAATTTGGCGCTTAATTAGAGTAACCGTTGCATCAATTATAAAAGGGGAAAATACTAATACTGGAAACCATGCTGGCCACAAAGCATTAAAATAGCCATATACCCCGATTGATCCGGAAAGAAACCCCAGCGGGATTGAACCTGAATCCCCCATGAATATTTTTGCTGGGTGAAAATTAAAAAGCAAAAATGCAAAACAGGCTGCAGCAATTGCACCATTCATCATGGCTAAAGGCACATCGCCCATCACAAAAGCAGCAACTGCATAGCTAGCAAAGCCAAACAAACCCATTCCTCCAGCCAAACCATCAGAACCATCCATAAAGTTATACAAATTAGTCATCCATGTGATGAGGAGTGTCAGCAAGACCATCAACCACCAAGTTTGCTGCGGCAGCATCACGAAAACAAAAATAGCGCTGACTAGAAGCTGTATCAGCAAACGCCATTTAATGGATACATGATAAATATCATCGATTAATGAAATCAGCATTAAACCGAAAGGAAACAATACCCAATGCCAACTAATCGAAATGGCCACCCACGAAGCTACCGTTCCCGCAATAATTGCCAGTCCGCCAATGCGAGGTGTTAGCTTAGTATGCAATGAACGTTGATTGGGTTCATCCAATGCAATATTGGCAATGCGTGTTTTTAAAATTAATACAACTGCGAGTAAGCTAATAAAAAATGACAAGAACAAATACTGCATATTAAACACGTTCATTTTCTAATGATTTTCTATACCAATCAGCCGTCACTTTTAATCCTTGCTCCATAGTAAAAGGTGGCCTCCAATCAAGCTCTTGGTGAATTTTTGAACTATCAATCATTAAAGACTGGGTTAATCTATCAACACTAGCAGACTTACAGGTTAGCTTTGCCAATAACCGCATGATTGAAACTGGAAAAGGCAAAAGATAACTTGGTTTATTTAACGCATTTGCAATTTTATTGATTAACTGTGGCATTGAAGCGTCTTCACCATCACTCACTAAATACGTCTGCCCAGCTGCTTTGGGATGTGAGGCACAGACAATAATTGCATCAACTAAATTATCCACATAAATTAAGCTACGTTTAGCGTTAATACTTGCCAATGGTAAAGGCAATTTTTTATTAACCAATTTGAGCAATGATGCAAAATTGGCTTTAACGCCTGCCCCATAAACTAAAGGTGGACGTAAAATCACCACTTCCATACCAGTTTCTTTTTCAATTTTTCGCAATGCCTTTTCAGCTTCCCATTTAGAAATCGCGTATGGGTCTTGAGGATTCGGTACATCATTTTCAGTAAATGGCTGCTTATTAGTAAACTCACCATTCACTTTTACTGAACTCACAAAAACAAAGCGCTTAACATTCGCCTTAGCAGCTTGCAGGGCAAGATTTCGTAAACCATCAACATTTACATTGGTAAATGCTGCCAATGGATCGTCGGACGGCTCATTCATGACGTGCACTCTAGCAGCAAGGTGAATCACAACATCCACATCTTCTAATGCGCGACTCCAGTCAGTTTTACCGTCAATATCACCCACTTCAATAAAGCCATTTTTGGAGTTTTTATTTGCATAGCGAACTGCACCACTATACTTAATATTGCGATTTTCAAGCGCACTTATCAATACTTGACCAACAAACCCATTTGCACCTGTGACTAATACTTTTAACAAACACTGCTCCTGCATTATGCGTAAAAAACGAAAAACTATAATCCAATAGATTTAGGGTAAAGATAGATGAATCTAGCCGCTAAATAACTTAATGACATAGATACTAAAGCAAATTGGTGTAGAAGCATTTTGTTCAAGGCAAATGTCTTATAAAAATGCCCCAATAAAATAACAATTGGAACTAGTAAAAGCTCTCCAAATCTTGCACCTACCGCAACAAAATCATGAAAAACACACATCAGAATAATGCCACATAGCGTTATTGAAAAAATGGTAGATAAAAATCTATCGTTCATCACTAAATCTCTTAGGTAAACAAATACAGCGCCTAGGAGCACTGTAAAAAACGCAATGAAATAGAGATAAAGTCCAGTCGAGTTCTGTACAACTAACCTATCCTCTTTAAAATAATAAAGATATTTAGGATTGATTGTAGCAATCAGCTCTTTAAGCATATTCAAAACTGAAATATCGAAAACTATCAGCAGTGGTGAAAAAATAAAAGCAAGATATACGATTACATTCAATGGCTTAAAGAAATACAGAGGAAACGCAATCAAGAACAGTAATGCGGTTAAATGTATTTGGCTAGCAATAAGAATCAGTAAAAAGGCGTAAAAGAATTTATGCTCTTTTAAAAAATATAACGCTGGAATAATACATGCAATGGCGAACCCGACCCTTATCGCAGTTCCTTCAAGAAGCAGTAGATAAAAACAGACGTAAAAGAAAGTACCCAAAAAAGCACTTTGCATAATTTTTGATAAGTAGCATAACTTAATCGTCAATAAAATGACTGTTGCTAAAAAAACAAAAATTGAAAATCCAAATAGTTGCCCAAATGCTTTTGATGAAATGAAAAATAATGGCTCTTTGAATACACTGAATGTATTCAAAAAACTATGCCAAGCTACATTTGAAATTCTATTTTCATACATCCAGTTGTAATGTATCCAATCTTTGGAAAAATTAATCGACAAACAGAATGTAATGATTCCCAGCGCAATATAAACAATTACCTCATAGTTATTTTTAATAAAATTATTGAGTTTTGAAAAGTACACTTTCATCTGATGAGTCTTTCAGCAAAATAACGTAACAATAAATATTCAATGACTAATCTGCATGACCAGACTAAACACGCTCCAATAACGCCAAAATTACTGAAAATTACTGGTGCAATCAATATGTAAATCAAAAGTTCTACCAGATAAATTTTTGTAACTAACTTAGGCATACCTTTACCATAAAGATAAATAAGTGGCAGCTGTGACATTGCGCAGAAAAAGATACCCACTGTCTGTATTGGTGCCACATAAACAATACTTTCAGGCACTGCAGAATGACTAACAAAGCTGGCTAAGAATAAAACCAGAAATATTGCTATTAACAAAACCCCAAAAGAAATAATAGCCACACGCTTTTGTTGAGTGCGATACAGCTCTAATATTTTTATTTTGGCCATATTATTTGCAGCAAATATAGGCATCAAAACTATCGCCATTGACCACGGAATAAGTAAATACCGAATAAGAACATCCTGAGATGCAATATATGCAGACAAATCTTCTGCACTAAGGTAGCCAGCCACCATAAACCGATCGCCGTAAACAAATGTGGTTGAAATTAAACCTGATAAAGCAGCCCATACACCATATTTCCATATAGACCTAAAATGATTAGCACTAACACTCACACGCAACAAACTGGGCAGTCGAGTCGTATATAAGTAATATATGAATAAAGCTATGTATCGTGTAAAAACGATAGCTAAGCTTATATAAACCAGACTTTTACTCTCCAATATGATAACTATCATCGGTGCAATAAATATACTTGCGCCAGATATCATTTTACAAATATTGGCTTCTCTGAATTTAGACTTCCCTTCCAATATCCCCTTGAACGTATTAGCAATAACACCTGGCAAGATACCTAATGCGGAAACCTGAAATGCGGATATTGCCTCGTCGAGCAAGCTGTGATTAATCTTCATCCAATATTTTGCAAAGTATGGCACCAATACAAATACGACTACAGTGACGATTAACCCCAATATTGATGCGCTTATAAGTGCAGTCCCTATCAAATCGTCATTACCTGTGCTGTCCTCAGGTTCTGTTTTTGATATTAGGTATGTCATTGTCCTAGACATGCCTAAATCGTATACATAGAAAAAAATGGTGATGGATATGATTAACGAGACGATTGCAAAAAGATCGAAACCTAATATCGAAATCATCAAAGGAATGCTTACTAATGCGGCTACCGCTGGAACAGCTCCCCCGGCCAAACTCCACAATGAGTGCTTATTTAGCATAATTATTTACAACCAGCATTAAAAAATACTAAGAATAATGGCAACTCCAAGAACAATTCGATCTTCAATCGTTCTTCTATATTGGTTGATGAATCTTAGTTTTTTTAGCCTATTAAATCCGTGGCTATTCATAATGACATCACAAGAATTTTGAATATAAATGTCGGCTGTTAATTGTCTGCATATTTTGCAAATTTTGAATACCTCACTTCTGTACCAGCCACTACGCAATCTCGCAAGCCGAAAGCACTTTGCCTTGATTCCTAAATTTACACCCAGCTCATTATTGTCATGTTGTCTGTATTTAACCGTAGGAACGGACGAGATAAACCATTTCTTTCCAGTAGCACGGCAAATTGCGTAGACAAGCCAATCATGGGCGCTAATTTGGTTAATATCAGCATAATTGTCGGAAAGCATAACCTTTATCTCTTGCACCAGCTTTGGTGTTATTAAATAAGTGCTACCTGGCCCAGCTGATTCAAAAAGGAAATCGAGCTTTCTCAAGGGCTTTGATTTATCAATTAAAGCTCTGCTGCCATCCTTCCAGAAAGCAACAGCGTTAGAAGATACGCCATCAGAACCAGTGTCATTGGCAATTTTAGATAATGATGAAAGCTTATTTTTAAGCCAAATATCATCCTGATCAGCTAATGCGACAAAACTACAATCACTCATGTCGGCATCAACTATCAATCGGTAGAAATTTTTTGCCGCTGATCCAAATTTACCTTTGCTGGGCAAAATTGAAATTCGATGGTCCTTTTTAGCATACTTTTCCAGCAATTCAATTGTGCCATCAGTAGACATATCATCTGAAACAATCAGTTTTACATCTACGTCACGCTGGTTCAAAATACTCTCCAGCTGCTCTGAAAGCCATTCAGCGCCGTTGTAAGTTGCTAATAAAACAGTTATTTTTGGTATTGTATTTTTTATCATTATTTTTATATTAATCTAAACATTAGGATATAAAACCTATCCAATTACACTGAAATTGGTTTTTTAAACGCTTAGCCACTCTTTTAACTCTCTGTTGTATCGCTTAATAACTTTCGCAGGAACACCTGCCGCGATGCATTCTGCGAGTATATTATGCGTGACAACTGATCCAGCACCAATGATTGCACCCGTACCGATTGTAACTCCAGGCATTATGCAGACATTTTCACCAATCCATACTCTATCTTCAATAATTACAGGTGAAGAAAATAATGGTCTAGCTGCTGGAGGTATGTCGGGACTAGACATGTCGTCAGCTTGATTGTATCGCCCGTGATTATGGTCACTGATGAATACTTTACTGGCAATTAACACATCATTACCGATACGGATGCTTTCAATCGCCCCTATATGAACATAATCGTTAATCTGTACCCGCTCACCAATCACTATAAGCTTAGTTTTTAAATTGCTGCTACTAAATGCATCCAACCTTACCCCAACTCCTGTCGTAAATCCGCTTCCCCAAGAGATTGAATTTTTTCCTCGAATGTAATATGGCACTCTAATAAGTCTTGCAGGTCGAAAAAGTACTTTCGTTACAATCCAGCTTATTGTTAGCTTTATTAAGCCTATTAGATCATAGCGTTGAAATATAGATGGCATATATACCCCGTTTCTTAAGAGTTAGGCCTTACAAAAAACTGTGGGATTCTAGAGGCTATCTTCTTGATGTTGAAAAGCAGCGAAATGGATAGATGATTTTTCTTACAAGCTTTGTATGCCTCAATATTACCCTTAATTATGTTTACAATTGAGTTATTACTTACTCCACCAACGCGCATTTTGATAAGAATTTTAGGTATATGCACTGATTTTATTCGGTATATTTCCAAGAACCGCATAGTTAACTCAAAGTCCGCCTGAATCTTGTAATCAAGATCAAAACCACCTAACTCTTCATAGACCCCGCGCCTTACAAAAAATGTAGGGTGCGCTGGCATCCAACCATCTTCAAACAACCCCGGTACAAAAGTACGAGATTTCCAGTAACGAACAATTTTATTTGTATCCTTCTTATCAACATATATTAAGTCAGCATAACAAGCATCAACTTCCGAATCAGAAAATACTTCAGCAATCTGCGCAAGCACAGTGTCGTCTACATAAAAGTCATCTGAATTAAGAAACCCAACTACATCCCCTGTAGCAAGCACTAAACCCTTATTCATCGCATCGTAAACACTCTTATCAGGCTCAGAAACAAAGCGAGATATGTTTGACGCTGCACGGACAATATCCATTGTGGAATCACTTGAATTTCCGTCCACGACGATATGCTCTTTATCAGCATATGATTGACTTGCGACAGAGGTAATTGTGTCGCCTATGGTTTTAGCACTGTTATAACAGACAGTAATTATGGAAATTTTCAAAATAGAGGACTAAATACTTGGTAATCGGTAGCATGAAATAAAAGCGAGTGCATTTACAATCATATAAATAATTTTAGATAACTTTGTACCTACAGACCCTGCCTTCTCTAAGACTTTAATTAAATGTCCAATTAATTTCAGATAGTAAGCTCGAAACGAATGTTGACCGAATTTAATTTGCTCGAAGATTGCCAACTCCATGATTCGCCCAGCTCTTACTGTCATCGATTTATTATTTCCATGAAGGCGATACCCGGCAACTGGCTTTGTTAGCTCTAGCCATGAGAACTTCTGATATGCAGCGTAGAAAAAAACAACATCAAAAACAAAATGAAAACTCCTAGGCCAATCAATTGATTCGTAAACTTCCTTTTTCCAGAAAGTAGCTGGCTGTAAAACAGCTGTACGGTATTTCATCAAATGAAAGCCATCTAATGGGTGATAGCGATAGTTAATTGGCTTAATCCAGCTTCCTTTATCATCCAAATAATATCCAGAAAAACTGACCAAACTTATTTTTTTGTGATTTTCAAAGGCTCTAATGACAGAAACAAATACGTCATTACATAAGTACATATCATCAGCATTTAAAAAACAGAATATATCTCCTGTCGCAACTTCAAATGCTTTTTGAATGGCATCAGCCTGCCCATTGTCATCGGTGCTAACAAGGCGGAAACGACTATCCTTCAAACAGTAATCCTGAATAATTTCCAACGTACCATCTTTTGAGCCGCCGTCAGCGATAAGAACTTCAAAATTCGAATATGCCTGCTGTTGAATACTCATTAAACATTCATCGATATATTCACGGTAATTAAAAGATGGGACTGCAATACTTATTTTCAAAACTGATCCCTTGATTAAACGTTTTTTGTCCAATGACGTGGCTTTTTCATTATTAAGCGGCCCACATCAAGTAATTTTCTAGCTTTATCTTCACCCAATACCTGCCAAATAAAAGTTCTGATATAAACTCTGACTAATGCAAAAAACCAGAAAGGTCCAGGTATTATTAGCTGATTTTTTTTCTGTGCGATTCTCAACTCATTGATTATAGTTAAAGAATTGGATGTTTTGCTACCTACCCCATCCTGCGTCATATATGCAATTGGTAATGGTATAAAGAAAGCTGCTTTAGTTTTCAGCTCTCTCAATAAAAACTCATAATCCCCAGCAATCTTGAAGCTTTCATCAAAATTACCATGCTCTACAAATAATGATTTATGCTGAAATACACCTTGATGAGGAATTGTCATCAATTGTTTGTACCGTCTACCTACAACCTCCCAAGGCTCGCCACGGGTATATAAATAATTTCCACTAGTTGAAATATATTTGACTTGCCCATAGACAACTTTATGCTTTTGCGGGATTTCATTTAGATAATGGTTAACATGGTCTAATATATTCATATCGATAAAGTAATCATCTGCTCCAAGAAAGTAAATCCACTCACCCTCTGCTTTAACCAATCCTTTGTTCCAGGCATTGTAAATGCCAGTATCAGGTTCTGATATCCAGTAAGAAATAGATTGACTGTTTTTCTTTATTATCTCAATTGAATTATCTGTTGAATTTCCATCAATAATTATCAGCTGTTTTCGGCTGAAGTTTTGTGAAACCACACTATCTATACATTTTTGCAACGTCTTATCTGCGTTGTAAACAGCAATAATAATAGTGAATGTTGGCAACTTATTCATTAGGAGATGCTTCTTGAGTAATAGCAAGGTGTGCTGCTTCCAGCACTTCTTCAATTGAAACCGAGCCAATACAAGGAACTGGCCCAGACCAATCATGCGGCTGGTTACATTTCCAATTGCAACCAAAGCATGGCATATTATAACTGACTGATAATGGCTTAATGCCAGCTAAATCTTGAGGATAAGGCATAAAGCGCCCATAATGCCCGCCACCCAAAATACATACTGAAGGCGTTGAGACAGCCGCAGAAAAATGGATCGCAGAAGTCTCATTTGCTATTAATAACCGTGCCCCCCGAATGACCTCTGCAAACTCTAACAATGATGTTTTTCCCGATAAGTTAAGGCAGATTGACTCACTGGAACTAGCTACTGCCATGCATAACCTAAAATCAGCACTAGATCCGCATAACACGGGTTTCCAGCCATAAAGTGTATGTATTTTATCTAGCACATAGGAAAAATATTCAATTGGCCACTGCCTGCCGTGCCATGATGCTGCAGGAAAAATGATGAAATAATCATTAGTTGCTTCCAAACTGACATGCTGTTTTGTTAACCTAGGTAACACTGGTAGTTTTGCACTATAGGGCTGCTTGGATAAGTTACGAACAAACTCCGCATTGCGACAGAGCTCCATTAAAGGCTTTGATTGAGCAGGCACTAAATAGGTATACCATTTATCTGAAATAACTTTATCAAGGGTAGTTATATTACTGACATCGCCAGCCGAACCAATACGCTGCAATGCACCTGTCGCTCGAATAACACTGTCGCCGCGCAAGAGTAAGCGAGAAAATGTAGGCTGAATCGCAACTTCAAAACCCAACTTGTGAATATTGCGAAGTATTTTCCAGCGATACAGAGGCTTTCGTGCAAATAGTTGTAAATCAAGGTGTAAAACTTCATCCCAGTAAGGCAGCTCTGCTGCCAAGTCAGCCCACACATTATTAGCAATTAAAGTAATTTTATAGTCTGGATACAGGCGACGATATTCTTTGGCTGTATCAAGCCATAGAATGAAATCACCAATAGCATCTAGTCGCACAAGCAACAATGTTTTTGGGGCGATATTCTTTACAGTTAACGTTACAGCTTTATCTAAAAATATCAGAACACGTTTAATTAAGTTTTTCGTCGCGTTATTCATGCTCACTAGATTACTGTAGATATTTTTTCAACATATGCGCTTCTCGCTTTACTGCGTACCTCTTCTACTTCATCTCGATAGGTATGCTCTCTAGCCAATAAATCATCAATCATAATATCAATCAACGCACCGTCTACATCTTCAACGTAATGAGGTAACAGATTAAGATTTTTAATCATCAAAGCTCTGCTATCATTACCTATTACGGCAGCTGGTTTGCCAAATGACGCCATCATAAAACCAGCATGCACACGATTCACTATTGCAAACCGAGCAGCGGCATAAAAATTCATAAATGCGACATGCTCATTCGGAACAATATAGGTTTCTACATCAGGCACTATCTCTTTAGCCAGTTTTTCTTCGCTTGACGTATGGCATGCCGCGATAACGCGACCATGACGCTGAAGTTTTTGTACGATTAAGGCGAAATTCTTACGCCATTTATATGCATCAATATTTTGAGAAAAGGTGTAATGGCCACCATTTTCCATAAAATTCACTACGATATACTCACCTTTCTTCGGTGCGATATTTAAGTAGTCACGAGCAAAAATAGACGTGCAAGGTAAAACATCTGCATCTCTACCCGCTATATTCAGCATCTTTTTTGCTAGGTCATCACGCAATAGTGTCAAATCACAAGCATCAAAAAACTCAGCAATATAAGCTTTACATTTAAGGCAAGTTTCTACTTCAATTCCGTTTGAATGATAGGTCTGGCAACTCCCACCAGCAATGTTAAGGAATTTACGCCCACGTCGATCAGGTAAAAAACGCTTCTTAATCAAGGGATCAAACCACTCATTGTTAGCACAGTGCGCCAGATTGGGATGGCACCAATAAACAGGAGCTCCGCTCTGGATTAATAAATCAGCATCTGTAATTCTATTTTTTGAACGCATGACGCGAAAAACCGGATCGGAAACCCGCGAAATACGTAGATTTCTTAAATTTTCCTGACCATAAACAGCAGTAACTGGCGAATGTTTGTGAATAAGTTCAATCTGCTGAATTGGTGCAACATCTCGTAAAACTGAAAGAATGCCCTCTCGGACAAAGTCATCGCCAATGTTATGGCGAACTGTTGTAATTATTGATGCTGTCTTCATAGTAATCTACTTATAAATGTTTTACGATGACCGCAGGATTGCCACCCACAATTACGTCAGCTGGTACATCTTTAGTAACAACACTACCTGCGGCTACTATTGATCTTTTACCTATCGTAACCCCTTTTAAAATAATACTTCTCATGCCAATCCAAACATCATCATCTATAACAATTTCCTTTGTTTTAATTGCACCCCAATTTTTATCACCCCGTGGTTTTCCAAAAAGCCTTTCGATTGCAAAATCAACGTCAACTCGCCTATCTTCATAGTTTATCGAGTGCGAGTTGCCATCTTGAATGACAACATCTCGTGCTATTAATACATTACTTCCAATAATAACTTTGTTCGCAGAAACTATTTGACTGCCACCTGAAATGAATGTTTTTTTACCAATATGTATTTCAGAGGTTTCTCTTTCGCAAATCAAGAGCCCCCCAATCAAAGAACCCTCACCAATTGCCCATTTACCCCCGCCATATAGAGAGGCTATAGAGGCTGTTGGTAAAAAATAACTACTTTCGAAAATATTATTTAAATACCAGCTGGCTTTATTAAAATTCATTACTCGCAATTGGCGTATTGATTGCAAAACATCTCTTAATAGACCGTTTTTTGCACATACATTAACTGGCTTACTACCGCCTAAAAATTCTGTCATTCAAAACTCCACTGATTTTGATTGTTACTTTAGATCTTGTTAGATTTCAAAATAAGCAATAATTTTAAAGCTGCTTAGAAGTTGTCCACTGGGTATTTTGTTTACAAAAGTACTGATAGCTCTACCTAAGATTTAATCTAGCCGCTCGTTGATAACTACTTCTCACTTGGTTGCGTAAGCAATAAAGTTGGTATCAGCTCTTTTAGTGATAACTTTTGAAAAACCAATCATTTGCAACTCTTTTTCCATACTTTGCCTGGTCCATCCATATTTATGGCAGAAAAATTGCGGGAATTTTTTTCTTGATTCATCCATTTCCACATCGTGTCCCTGAGAAATATCCTGCCCTCCAAATAGCAAGTTGAGTTTTTGATCAAGCTTCAACCGCCAGCTTTTAATAATATATTCGGCATCTGGCACTCGGATTTCAACTTGCCCTCCCGCTACAAGAAGCGCGTAAAAATCACTCATAATTTGCACGGCTTCCCAATGATAATGATGTTCGATTATGTCATTTGCCAAAATATAATTAATCTCACCCTTATTGAAGTAAGTTAGCAATGTTTCAGAGCTTATGTCGATGACTTTATCCACCCTAGCTAATGAGTTACTGCCATCGACATTTATAAATCCCTCACGATAATCAGTTCCACAACCTATGTTCAGCTTCAATTTTCATCCTTTACTGTAGCTTTAATAATACTTAGAAAAAACAATGCACGAGTTTTTTGTAAAAAAATCACTCTTGATTTTTGGGAAAAAAAATCTGACAAATAGGACACCATAATGCAAGAGAGCAAAGTGGCTAGTGCAGCGCCTTTTGGTCCATAGAGCGGAATCAAATATATATTCAAAAGCACATTAACTGTAAGTCCCATTAAATTTCGTTTTAATGCGAGTAAGTTATGGCCCTCATTAACAAACCATCGGCCACTTGAAAAACCTAACCCAACAAAAACACTCGCCCAAATAAGAATGGCAAGGACAGGCCCAGCTTGACGGTATGCCTCTCCGAACAGTAGTAAAACGACCCAATCTGACAAAAATGTCATCGGTATGGCTACTAATAACCCCAACCATACTGTGACATCAAAAAGCTTTTGCAGCCGATGGTAATACAGCGCCTCACTTGTATTCTTTGCCTCAATAATCGATGGAAAGACTGATGCTATGATTGCCAGAGGGACGAAATACCACACTTCGCTAATACGCACAGCCGCCGAGTAAATACCAACGGCCTCATTACCCAACATTTGCCCAAGCATAATTTGATCAATTCGTGTGTAGGCCATAATGGCTAGTGCAGAAATAAGAAGCGGCCAGCTATCCTTAATTAGGGTTTTAACGCGTTGCCTTTCTACTTTCCACCTACGCAAACCACTTTCACGCCACATATACATGCCGAGTAAAGCAACTGACACCAGTACTATTTCTGCAAGTGCCATCCATACAAAATGTATAAGCGTGGCTTGATTAAGTATAAGCGCAATTTTTATAGCAGAAAAAATTAGAAATACTATATTCTCAACCCAGACAACATATTTGGATTGCACTTGCGATTCAAACCAGTATTTCACTACTTCAGCAGCTTTAAACACTAAGCCAAAGCCAAGCACTGCAACGATTAATTTAATAATGGCATCTTCGGGACGAATATATCCAATAGCAATCACTGCCATAAAAAAAGCCAATACTCCGCCGATGAGTTGCAACAGAAATGTCGTGCCAAGCGTGGTATTAACATGCTGTGGATCTTTAACCAAGTCGCGCAACACAATCCCATTGAGCCCAAGAGTAGCTACAGCACCAAAAATGGCAACAAAAGCAACAGCGTAGTTAAACAAACCAAATTGCTCAGGCCCTAGATATCGCGCCACCCATACCCCAACCAACAAGCCAACACCCATACGCAGTATTCGGTCAAGAAATAGCCAGCCCGTGTTAGCAAATGCTTTTTGCAAATTAGGTCGATCACCTAATCTTTTTCGCAGTACCACGGGTAAATAGCGTAGCCAAGAAGGACGAAGAGGATGCATTGACTAATCTTATCTAAACAAATAGATAAACACTAAACCTTAAAGGTAATATCAAGCTGCAATATTTTCATGAAGTGAGATGAAACTTATATTTGGAAATGCAATATAACCATTATTAACCATGACTATTATTTAACTAAAATCTTCGTAATAGCTTTTGAAATCCTGATAAGCACTTCTTAGGCCATTGGCAAAGTTTGTGTGTGCATGCCATCCCAGTTGATTTAATCGACTAGAGTCCATGAGTTTTCTCATTGTTCCGTCTGGTTTAGTTGTATCGAAAACAATTTCACCGCCAAAGCCAACCACGTCTTTAACTAAACTGGCTAATTCCTGTATAGTTAAATCATTGTTACTGCCCAAATTTAACAAAGGGGGCAGTCCATCGTTTCTATCTTTCGCTAACAATGGCTTAAAGACACCATCTGCTAAATTAAGAACGAATATGCAGGCTTCAGCCATGTCATCACTATATAAAAATTCACGCTTTGGTGTGCCTGTGCCCCATACTGTGACAGTGGCTTGGTTATTCACTTTTGCTTCGTGAAATTTACGAATAAGCGCAGGGATAACATGACTGTTTTCTAGATGATAGTTATCACCTGCGCCATATAAGTTTGTTGGCATCACTGCTAAATACTGCGTGCCATATTGCCTGTTATAGCTCCAGCACATTTCAATACCCGCAATTTTTGCCAAGGCATAAGGCCGATTTGTTCGCTCTAAAGGACCTGTTAATAAATATTCTTCTTTAATTGGCTGCTGGCAGTCGCGCGGGTAAATACAACTAGAACCTAAAAATAGTAATCGCTTAACACCGGCTAAATAAGACTGATGAATAACATTGGCTTGTATAGCTAAATTCTCTTGAATAAACTCCGCTGGATAGGTGTTGTTTGCATGTATGCCACCCACTTTGGCGGCAGCTAGAAATACATACTCTGGCTTTTCCGTTGCAAAAAAATCAGCCACAGATTGTTGATGGGTTAAATCAAGTTCTGCATGTGTGCGCGTCACAATATTGCTATAGCCTTGCAAATTTAATTGCCGCATAAGCGCAGAACCAACCAAACCGCGATGCCCTGCCACATAAATTTTTGCGTTTTTATTCATGCTATATATTTACTCGTGATAATCCATGGCTTGGTAACCATGTTTTTTAACCAACTCATCACGCTGCGCTGATTTAAAGTCTTCTCGCACCATTTCTGCGACAAGTTCATCAAACGTAATTTTGGGTGTCCATCCTAACTTTTGTTTAGCTTTAGTCGGGTCACCTAATAAAGTCTCTACTTCAGTCGGCCTAAAGTAGCGCGCATCCACTTGTACAACGCATTTATCTTGCCAATAACCTTTTTCTTCTATTCCTGTGCCTTGCCAAGTAATTTGCATATCAAGCTCTTTGGCTGCTGCATTCACAAAATCGCGCACGCTATATTGCACGCCTGTGGCAATAACAAAATCTTCAGCAACCTCTTGCTGCAGCATTAACCATTGCATTTCAACATAATCTTTAGCATGCCCCCAATCGCGCAATGCATCTAAATTGCCCAGATATAAACAGTCTTGCAGATTAAGTTTAATACGCGCTAAAGCACGGGTAATCTTGCGCGTAACAAAGGTTTCACCGCGTAATGGCGACTCATGATTAAACAGAATACCGTTGCACGCATAAATACCATAAGCCTCACGATAGTTTACTGTAATCCAGTAGGCATAAAGTTTGGCAACTGCATAAGGGCTGCGTGGGTAAAATGGGGTGGTTTCTTTTTGCGGCGTTTCTTGCACTAGCCCATAAAGCTCTGATGTAGAGGCTTGATAAAATTTAGTTTTTTTCTCTAAGCCTAAAATTCTAATGGCTTCTAAAATACGCAAAGTGCCAATACCATCTGCATTCGCCGTATATTCTGGCGTTTCAAAACTCACGGCTACGTGGCTCATAGCAGCTAGGTTATAAATTTCGTCTGGTTGGACTTGCTGAATGATACGAATTAAATTGGTTGAGTCGGTTAAGTCACCATAATGCAGCACAAAGTTTTTGTTATCTACATGAGGGTCTTGATATAAATGATCGATACGATCCGTATTAAACAAGGATGCGCGACGTTTTACACCATGTACGATATAGCCTTTTTTTAACAAAAACTCTGCTAAATACGCGCCATCCTGCCCTGTTACACCAGTAATTAATGCGACTTTATTCATTGTTTCAATACTCACTTTTCTACTAATCTTCCATAACTATCATCAAACCGAATAATGTCATCTTCGCCCACATAATCGCCACATTGCACTTCAATAATGCTTAACGGCTCACTACCTTTATTTTCTAAACGATGGCGATGCGTTTTTGAGATGTAGGTCGATTGATTTTCATTCAGCGTAAATTCAATTTCGTTGTTAGTAATCGTGGCTACGCCAGAAACGACAACCCAATGCTCAGCTCGGTGCTTGTGCATTTGCATGGATAATTTCGCGCCGGCATTTACTACAATCCGTTTAATTTTAAAGTTGGTGCTTTCTTCCAATACGGTGTAACTACCCCATGGGCGATAAACGGTTTGATGGATTTCGGTAAGAGTTGGATTATGTATTTTAACTTGCGCTACCAGCGCTTTAATATCTTCACTACGGTTTTTATCGCAAATTAAAGTCGCATCTGCGGTTTGAATCACAGCTATATTATCTACGCCCAAAATTGCCAGCAAACCTGTTTCTGTCCATAACAAACTATTAGTTGTTTCTTGCGATAGCACTTGGCCGTGCGTGACATTATTTTGTGCATCTTTTTCGTGGCGTTGATAAATCGAATCCCAACTACCTAAATCGCTCCAAGCCATATCCACAGGCACTACTGCCACTTTTTCTGCCAGCTCTGCCAAGCCATAATCCATGGATACGTTAGCAAAATTAGCATAAGTTTCAGCAAAATTCTCTTCGCTCATGCCCGCCACTTGTTGTGCCATTTCTGGTTGATATTTTTGCAGCATCTGCATAAATGTCTGCGCTTTAAACACAAACATGCCGCTATTCCACAAATAGCCATCGCTGACAAATTGCTTGGCTTTTTCTACATCTGGCTTTTCTACGAACTGGTCTACCTTAAGTACTGGCAATGCACCGTTGTATGATAATTGCTGACTGGGTTTAATATAGCCATAGCCTGTTGCAGGCTCATGCGGTTTAATGCCCAGCAAAACTAAATAATCATCATTTGCGGCTAATTCGGCGGTTTGCCATGCCTGTAAAAATGCATCGGTTTTATCAATGGCGTGATCAGAAGCAAACACACCAATCATTGCGTTAGGATCTTGCTGGTTTATTTGATTAACCGCCCAGGCAATTGCGGGCAAAGTATTTCTTGCACAGGGCTCAGCCAACACGTTGTTTACTGCCTCAAGCGCCACTTCTGCCAATTGACCTTTTACTTCAAACTTATGATCTTCGTGCGTAACAGTAAACAAATTGGCAGCAGAAACATGCGCTAACAAACGTTGTGTCGTTTGCTGCAACAAAGTTAAATCACCATTCAACGCTAATAATTGCTTAGGGCGTAATGTGCGTGATAACGGCCACAAGCGTGTGCCAGAACCACCACATAAAATAATCGCGTATCTGTTTAATGCTGCACTCATGGCTGTTTAATCTCCATTTGGTGATATTTGATACTCATTGTTTGATTAACATCTTTACGAAGCTCTTCTATTTCAGTTTGTAGGTTTGCGTACTCTTGCAACTTAGCTTTCAAAAATCGTGCGGTAATCACTGATTTTTCTTCCAATCCTTTGGGGGTTAAGAAATACATATAGCCGAGTTTATTTTGATTGTTGCGAAAGTTGGTGGCTTTTAACAAGCCCACTTCAATCAAAGCTTTAAGACAAAAATTCACGCGACCTAAACTGATACCTAACTCACGCGCCAAATCGCGTTGGCTAATTTCTGGATTAGCTTCTAATATTTTTAGGATTTTGTAGCGATATTCGTCTGTTAACACGCGATTAAATCAACCGTTCATTAATTGAACGTCAGTTTAGCAATGTTTAATCGAACAATGCAAGTAGAACGTTGGATGGAGTTTCTAAGCAATCGACTTGTTTATATTTTTATACCAGTAAATTTCTTGATATCGCGCTGTTGGCGCTTGGTTGGCCGCCCTGCGCCTCGCTCCCTAATCGCATGATCTGCCTCGCGCGTTATTTTGGCATTTTCACGCTTGGCTTTACTTTGCTCGGTTTCAGCATACAAAAGCGCAGCCTCTGGCGCGCCACGGCGAATATTAGACAAGCCAGTTACGGCGACCTCAATTTCGAACTCTTTATTGCGAATACTAATCAACATGCCAATTTTGATTTCTTTAGCTGGCTTTACGCGGTCACCATCCACCCGCACTTTTCCACTATCAACGGCATCTATCGCAATGCTGCGCGTTTTAAAAAAACGTGCCGCCCACAGCCATTTATCTAAACGGCATTTTTCATCAGCACTCGGTGTTTTTTCAGCTTTTACTTTCAATTAAACCTACTCAGCAATCAAATCTAAATTAAGTTAAGCTGCTTTTGTTGTTGATAAGGCTGATTGCTTTCCAATGTTCTACGGTAGTTTGCCAGCACATCTTGCACATGCCCCATCACCGTATTGGGTGCGTAAATACCTGCTTTGTCTTGCTGTCCGGCTGCCACTCCCGTTAGAAACTCTATGCCTTCCAACACATGGTCAATGGTAATGATGTGAAATTGACCTTGTTTAACCGCCTCAACTACAGCAGCATCCAGCAGCAAATGGCGTTGATTACGTTTAGGAATAATCACACCCTGCTTGCCGTTAAGCCCAAGCGCTTGGCAAACTCTAAAATAACCTTCAATTTTTTCATTCACGCCACCAATTGGCATCACTTCGCCAAATTGATTCAATGCCCCAGTCACGGCCATACCTTGGCGAATCGGCAATCCAGCCAAAGCAGAAAGCAATGCAAATAATTCCGCACAAGAAGCAGAGTCACCCTCTACGCCATTATACTCTTGCTCAAATACTAGTGACGCGTTCAAACTTAATGGCGCCAAATGACTGAAACTCGCACTGAGCCAGTTTTGTAGAATAAAAATACCTTTGTCATGGTTCGGCCCACTCATATTGACTTCACGGTCAATATTAATCAGCCCTTTACCACCAGGGTAACAGCGTGCAGTAATGCGGATGGGCGAACCAAAACTCGCATCGCCTAACTCGATATGCGTTAAGCCGTTGACTTGCCCAACCACGTCTCCTTGCACTTGAATCAGCAGTTCATTATCAATAATCGAATCACGAATTTGCGATTCAAAATACTGATTACGCGTGGATTTGGCTTGAATTGCTGCTTGCACGTGCTCTGCTGTCACTAAGTCTGTATTGCCTGAAAATGCTGCGCTTTCCAGCATTAAGCGCTCTAAAAAGGCAAAATTAGTACTGATGCGTGTTTGATCCTCTTCCAGACGCTGTAAAGCGCCAATTAAGGCAGCAACCGCTTCTTTTGTAAAATGTGGCGTGTGGTGTTGTGCGCATTTTTGTGCAATGTAACCAGCAATCGCTGCATAATTTTCAGGCGTGGCCGAAATGCGCTCAGCAAATTCCACTTTGATTGGAAAATAATTGAAAAAATCCGGCTGCTCATCTAAGCAATCATAAAAATCCTCACGCGTAGCAATCAATACCAGCTTCACTTTCAGCGGCAAAAGCGTGTTGTTGGTTACATAGCTGGTGCTTTGCGCACTACTGCTCGCATCTTCAATCTGCAAGGTGCCATTACGTAAAAATCGGTGCAATTTTTCAATGATTTGTGTGCCGTTTTGTTCGTCATTCAACAAATCGCGCAAATGTAGTAACAGCATGCCGCCATCTGCTTTGTGTAAATTACCGGCGCGCAATCGCATAAAATCTGGTGAAATTGTGCTGTCTGACGCACTTTCTACGCCACCAAATAACGATTGTATGCTGGGGTCGTTATCATAAATGATAGGTTGGTTAAGCGACTGGGCCTGTGTCGCGCGATTATCCACCAATACATTGACACGGAATCGTGCAAAAAATGGCTCACTGATTAAGCCCTCTAAATTACTTTCGGCATCAGAATTGGGTGCTGGCTGCCATGCTTTTAAATAGGCCAAGGTTTCATGATTAACCAGCTTGAAATAGGCTTTCAAAGTAGGTTCATCATGAAAAGCCTGCTCAAGTTGCTGTATCGCAACATTCAGCCATTGTTCAGCAGTTGCCAGCATCGCTTGCAGATTATCCAGCGCTACAAAATTAGGTAGCTCCACCATTAAAGCACGCGCAAAACCATCCATTTCCACGCGTAACTTATTGGCTGCGCCGACTGGCAGCTTGATTAAAGTAGGTAGATTGATTTGCTCAAAGTTATAGATGGAAACTAAATCGTTTAACTTTAAATCACTTAAGTCGGCATCATCTAGTTTTGCAATATCCAGCATCGCACTATGCATCAATGAAGTTCGGCCACTGCCATGTGCACCTAGCACCAATACATTAAAACCTGTTTGCTGCATGTTCAGGCCAAACAAGGCAGATTTTTTTGCTTCACTCTGCGCAACCCAACCATGCTTGTCGGGCTGATAACCAGTAGTATTTTCGAGTAATTCTGCCGTATTATTAAACGTTAAGTCATTTAATGAAATGGTGGCATTTAAATCATTTTCGGTTAACTTTTGCATTACTTTCAGGTGTTTTCTCTTTTATAAACTACTTAATTTACAGCCGACTAACTATTTCAGATGATTAATTCGGCCACATATTTCGTCAGTATCTATTTAAAATACTTACTTATTCCAACGCTTAAGTGCTGCATCATCGCTCAATTTGGCATCAATCCAGCGGGCGCCTTCCGGTGTAATTTCTTTTTTCCAGAACGGCGCCTGAGTTTTTAAATAATCCATCATAAATTCACAGGCCTTAAAGGCTTCTCCACGATGCGCACTCAACACGGCCACCAACACAATCTGATCCAGCGGTTTAAGCGTACCTACACGGTGAATAATCAAACTATCCATCAAATCCCAACGCGTACTTGCCTCGGCTTTAATCGCGGCCAGCGCGCTTTCTGTCATGCCCGGATAATGCTCCAAAGTCAGCGTACTGATTGAATCGCCATCATTGATGTCTCGCACTTGGCCGACAAAACTGACCAGCGCGCCGGCACCGGGATTCGCAAGTCGCAATTGATTTAATAACAAACCAACGTCAAAGTCTTCTGTTTGTATCCGAACAGTCACCTAATCACCCTAAAACTCATTTGGAGTTTTTAACCACCAGTTACTGGTGGAAAAAACGCCACCTCATCATTGGCTTGAATCTTCGCCAAATCATCAACCAGATTATGATTAATCGCTGCACGTACTACTTGCTTGCCATTAAACAAATTAGCCCAAACCTCACCACGTAATGCTAACCAATTTTTAAGTGCTGTAATGGTCAAAATATCGTTTGGCAAATCAAGCTCTTCAGTTGAGTAATTAACCGCTTCTTTGATTCTTGCAAAATATAATACTGTTATTTTCATATTTATATTCAATAAGTTAAAACACTAAATTAATTTAAACTATCACACATATAATGTGATGACTTAATTGTCGTTTTCATCTACGGCATCCAGCAAATCCAGCGGCTGGTTGCTCAGCTCCACACGCTCAATCTGCGCAAAACGACGGCTAATTTTCTGGCTACTGATATGTACTTCTTGTGCATTATCGTGCGCCTGACGAATGTTATCGGCTAGTTTTTTCATACGTACATCAAAGCGCTCAAAATCTTTGCTTAATTTGCCAAGCTCTTCTTTAATAATATGCACTTGCTTGCGCATTTCCACATCTTTTAACACTGCTCGCGCAGTGTTAAGCACGGCCATCAGTGTGGTCGGCGAAACCAGCCAAACACGCTTATTCATGGCGTAATCAATAATTTCGGGGTGATAAGCATGAATCTCTGCAAACACAGCTTCGGCAGGAATAAACATGACCGCGCCATCGCTGGTGACATTAGAAATAATATATTTATTAGCAATATCATCCACATGCTTCTTAACGTCAGCCTTAAACTGCTTTTCTGCTGCGTTTTGCATTGCTTCCGGCAAACGACTATCAAACATTTTGTGATAGTTTTCCAACGGGAATTTGCTGTCTACCGCAACAGTGCCCGTTGGTTGCGGCAGAAAAAGTGCGCAATCCACACGCACGCCGTTATCAAATGTATGCTGCATTTTGAAGCTATCATTTGGTAATACGTTGCGCACCAAGCCTTCCAACTGCACTTCGCCATAAGCGCCACGGCTGCGTTTATCACCCAACAACTCTTGCAGGCTCACCATATTTACCGTTAAACCATCGATTTTCTTCTGCGCTTCATCAATCGTGGCCAAGCGCTCCATCACGCTAATAAACGTTTCGTTGGTCTTTTTAAAACCTTCGTCTAATCGTTCCGATACTTTGCCGCCTATTTGTTCTAAGCGGCTGTCCACAATCTTGCCCAAGCTTTCGACACTTTGTGTCAAAGTCGTCGTGGCTTTTAACATGGTGTCGTTAATCAAACTTTGTTGCGCTTTACCTTGCTCACTCAAGGTTTTATGCAATGTTTCCAATACCGTTTCGCGCGTCTGCGCCAAGCTGGCATTTTGCGCTAATTGCAAATTTTGCATCGCATCGCGTGTACTTTGTAACTCTAACGAAACTAAAGCTTTTAATCTGTCGCTATTATCTTGCGAAGCAATATTCAAGCGGTCTGCCAGTTTATTCAAGCCGTCATTTAAATCTAATAACATTGCCCGATGCTTGTCTTCCAACTGGTTGAATAGAACCGTATTTTTGCTGTTTGAAAACTCACGCCATGCCAGCCAAGCCAGCAAAATAACCGTTAACACTAAAAGTAAGACTATAATTTCGTTCATCCCAACATTATAAACCAGTGTAGCTTTCACCTTTATAAATAAAATCATATGAATAAACTCAAACTGCTGCTTGGCCAATGGCTTGCCAACCTAACACGCAAGCTTAAAAACAATTTCTATATCTACCTCGCCACTATGTTCACTTTGCTGGTGTTGCTAGATGCCAGCGTGTTTCATGTCGGTTTGAACATGCGCGATAAAGCATTCGACTTTATGGTGAAGCATCGTGTGTTTCAGCCTAGTGCAGATAAAGATATTGTCATTGTGGATATTAACGAAGCCAGCTTGGCCGCGTTTGCCAAGGAATACGGCCGCTGGCCTTGGCCCCGCCAAGTATTAGGCGAGTTTGTAGAAAATATTCAGGTACAAAATCCCAAAGCGATTGTGTTCGATATTGTATTTAGCGATGCAGATATTTATAACGCAGATAGCGACGCTTATTTTAATGAAGTGATTGCGGCATCTGATAATACTTTCTTCCCGGTTTTGCGCTTGGACCCCAGCCAGGATGCGTCCAGCCAATTGAAATACGCGCAGATTCCAGGGTTAACTTCCAATACTGAAGCCGATAAAAATGCCACTGTAGCCGCCATATTGCCGTATTTTGAAGCGGCGCTGAAAGCCAATCGTTTAGGCACGCATAATGTGTATCCGGATAATGATGGCATCGTGCGCCAATACCGTATGTATCACGATGATGCCGGCTGGCAATTACCTTCATTACCATTGGTGGTTGCCCAGTTTGCAAATAATAAACCTACCAATAATCAAACCATTGCAAATTTACCGCTTAGTAACTTACCTCAGGACATGTTGATTAACTGGCGTGGCAAGCCATTTACTTACACTTACGCCACGTTTAGCGATGTATACACCGATTTAGCCAGTGAACATAAAAAGCGCCCAGCCAATGAATTCACCAACAAAATCGTCATCATCGGCTCTACCGCTCCTGGTCTATTTGATATTAAACCAACTGCGATGGACAAGCAGTTTCCCGGTGTAGAAATTCTGGCAACCGCTATCGATAACGCAAAACATGGCGATTACTTAAAAGTGTGGCGCGGCAAAATACCTTATATCTTATTAAGCTTACTGTTAATTTGGGCAACCACTTTAGCGTTCTACTTTAAAGTCGATCGTGACCGATTTAACTCTATTTTCACCAGCGCACAGATTGGCTTACTGGTGCTATCGTACGTGGCGATTAATCTCACCAACACCTACCTCGATTTAACCGCCCCCATTCTGTGGGCCGTGGCCTTATTCGGTATCGCTAAAATTTACGCGTTAGCCACAGACCGTGCCTTACAACGCTGGCTGGCATTCGGCTTAAAAGCCGATGCGGCAGAATCCAGCGTATTAATCATGCCAATTTTAGTAGAAAGCAATGAGGCATTAAGCCCTGCTATGCTTAAAAAATTGAAACGAGAAATCGAGTTAAGTAGTCAATCACCCAATAATATTGAGATATTACATGGCACGCAAAGCGGCATTTGGGGCTTGTTTGGCGATATGGTGGCGGTAAGCTGGATGTTTGCCAATAACAAACCTGAATATGCAGAAACTGCCAAGCAAGATGCGCTACAGTTGGCAGAAAAGTTGCCGAACTTAATCAGTCACTGCGGTCTACCCGTTACAACTGTAACGCGTTACACACTGCATGAAGGCAAGCTTTCCCATCTGCAAACATCTGAATCCAATATGACTTTGGCAGCACAATGGCGCACATTGTTTGCGCAAGCTGTCATTAAACTGGAAACCAGTGAATCAGGCCTAAAAAATTAAAAAACAGCATACATTAGAGTTAACAAAGGATTTGATATGAAAATCGACTTACACAAAAAAAATTACTTAAAAGCTTTACTGCTTATCAGTCTTGCCAGCCCTGCTCTAGGGCTTTGCGGCGAAGTTGGTACAGCATTAAAAGCGGATACTTTACGATTAACGCCTTTTGCCGATGCAAAAACAGTCGGTAGCTTAAACAAAAATGATGCAGTAGATATTTTGGCGAAAAAAGGTGCTTGGCTACAGGTAAAAACCAAAAAGAGCACTGGCTGGGTGCGTTTACTGTCAGTTAAACGTGGCGGCGTATCCAGTAGCAATCAGGTGAAAGGTCTTGCAGATGTTGCCAGCGGACGCGCAGGCACTGGCAAAGTGGTTTCGACCACAGGCATTCGCGGTTTAAGTGCAGAAGAACTGAAAACCGCCCAATTTAACGAAACTGAAATGAAAAAACTGGAAAGCTACACATTAACGCCCAAAGACGGGCAAAAATTTGCAACAGCAGGCGGCTTAACCACCACACCACTCGCTTACTTTAAAGGAGCGCAATAATGCATAAGTTACTGATTGGGTTAATGGTTTCTGCCAGTTTATTTTCAACGCAATCTGTTGCGTTCGACTTTGGCAAAGCGCTTGAAGACGCCGCTAAACAAAAAATAGAAGAAGTTAAAAGTGGCAGCGGTGCTGCCAATACGGAACAAGCAAAAACGCCAGCCGAGACTGAAGCAACGAAAAGTGCGACTGAATCTGGCGCAACCGTTGTACCAGATGAAAAAGCGTTCAACTGGAAAAACCCAAGCACGGCAGAAGAAATTGCCCTTGGGCGTGAAATTACCGGCAGTATTTTAGGCGCTGCGCCTTTGGTTAAAGATGACAAATTACAACAATATGTGAATAAAGTTGGCCGCTGGGTCGCCAGCCAATCAGAGCGCGCTGATTTGCCATGGAAATTTGGCGTTATCGAAAGTAGCGATTTAAACGCTTTCGCTGCGCCCGGTGGTTACGTATTAATCACTAAAGGCTTATACCAACAATTGAACAATGAGGCGCAATTAGCAGGCATTTTAGGACATGAGATCGCCCATATTGTGCAAAAACATCAGCTTAAAGTGCTGCAGAAACAGCAGTTAGTCAATATTGGCGCAGGTTTGATTACTGATAAGTTGAGTAAAGGTAATAAGCTCGCGCAAAAAGCTATTGGCAGTGGCGCCGAAATCAGTGCGCGTAGCTTGGATAAAGAGGCTGAATATGAAGCGGATCGCATGGGTGTTGTGCTAGCCGTACGTGCGGGTTATGACGCATTTGGCTTGCCCGAAGTGTTACAGGAGATTGGTCAAACCAACAAAACCGATAACAGCGTTGCATTGCTATTTAAAACCCATCCGCATCCAGATGAACGCTTAACCAAACTTGGCGATAGCGCAGGCAATAAATTGGACAACTTGAAAGCGGGCAAGACACTGGAAAACAGGTTTTACAAACTGACTAAATAAGCTACACGTACAATCTTTAAGATAAGTCACAGGTGAGTTAATAATTAACTCACCTGTGACTATTGGATTGCAACCTCTTATATCAAATTTCTAATCCTTAGCTCACTTTTAATATAAGCATAATAAATAGGTGCGGCCACTATCCCTGCCAAACCAAAAATTGCTTCCATCACCAGCATGGTAATCAACAGCTCCCACGCATTTGCACGAATTTGCCCACCAACGATGCGCGCATTTAAAAAGTATTCTAATTTGTGAATCACGATTAAATATAGTAACGAGCCAATTGCGACACCCAGTGACTGGCTTAAACTCACCACCACAATCACCGTGTTGGAAATGAGATTTCCCACTACAGGAATCAAACCAGCCACAAATGTAATGGCTATCAAGGTTTTAACTAAAGGCAACTCAATACCAAACATCGGCAAAATAATTGCTAAATAAACGCCTGTAAATAATGCATTAATAGAAGCAATGCGCACTTGCGCAAACACAACTCGTTTAAATGCATCGCCAAACAACCAGGCACGTTGCACCAAGGCACGTGCAAATGGCTGATACTGATCGTCGTTAAGCGCGTCGCGCAACGCAATCATGCCGCCTACAATCATGCCGATAATAATATGGGCGGTAATACGCCCTGCTTCTTTACCAACTACCTGTAATTGATTTGCATGTGTACGCAACCAAATAGTCGCTTCTTCTTTAAAGGCAATTGCATCCGATGGCAGGCGCTCTAATATCCACACGGGTAAAATCTTACGTGAGTCTTCAATGATCTGTGCCATCTTGGCAAGCAACACAGTGATGCTGCCCGATTCTGATCTAAAAAATGCAACCAGACCTGCGCCTGCAAGACTCAATAAACTGACGGTAATGATGGTTAATAGTGCGATTGCAATCAATTTGGCACGCGGGCCAGGAAACTTGCGTTCGATATGCGGCGTTAAAATATGTATCAATTGGTACACCAGTAGGCCAGCCAATAATGCGGGCAGTAAGTGGAAAACCAATACCAGTAACATCGCCATGCCAATCAATATCCATGAGGCAATATCAAACTTCATGGATAAGGTTTCAGTATAATGATCTCGCATAACTTTTAATTAAATAATCCTGAATTAAGTAAGAAATTGTGTGATTGAATTCTTCACTGTTAGTTAATTAAATCTGCCCACAAACGCATTCACTTCAGCAACTGGCAAACTGATTCTAACATGTACCGCCTGGTCAAAATGTTTATCTAACACCTTACCTTTTAATTGCGAAACCAACCTTGTTAACTCATCTATACGGTTGTATTGCACACTTAAACTGAATTCTTGCATTTCAACGAAATTGGTAATCTGTGCAGTATCCAGCGCCATTTTTGCCGTGCCGCCGTAGGCACGCGCCAAACCGCCGGTACCTAGATTAATGCCGCCATAATAACGTATCACGCCAACGGCGACATTAATCAAATCGCGGCCTTCCAGCATTTGCAAAACAGGTTTCCCCGCAGTGCCGCTTGGCTCGCCCGCATCTGAAAACCTGGGGATGATGCCATCCGCTGTCTTGATTCTAAATGCGTAAGCCAGATGATGCGCATTTTGATGCTGCGCTGCTAATTGTCTTAAAAAAAGACCGACTTCACGTTCAGTCTGGCAATGCCCTGCCAACGCGTAAAAGCGCGACTTTTGGATCGTTTGTTCGGCCGTACCTGTTTTTTCAATGGTTAACATACAGATTAAGACATGCAGGATTAATTAGGATAAACCAACAATATTGCCAGATGCATCCAGATCAATATGCTGGCTAGCCGGCTGCTTTGGCAGGCCAGGCATGGTCATGATTTTGCCACAGATGGCCACAACAAAACCTGCGCCACGCGATAAATATAAATCTTCCACCTGCAAAGTATGCTCATTAGGCGCGCCTCTAAGCGAAGCGTCAGATGAAAATGAATACTGTGTTTTAGCGATACAAATAGGGAAATGTGCGTACTGTTGCTCAAGCAGTGCTAGCTTTTTAGCCGCTTTCTCACTCAACATCACGGCTGTTGCGCCATAGATTTTCGACGCGATGGTTTCTAGTTTGCCCAATAATGGCAGTGAATCCGGGTATAGCAACTTGAAATTAGATTTCGTATTGGCAATTGCATCTACAACCGCCCGTGCCAAGTCAATCGCCCCTGCTCCGCCTTCTGCCCAATGTTTACAGACAGTGGCTTTAAAACCTAATTGTGCAAGTGCGGATTTTAAGGTATCGATTTCTAGCTGCGTATCGTGGGTAAAGTGGTTAATCGCCACCAGCACCTGCATGCCAAAATGTTGGCGCAAATTGGTCAGATGCTTAATCAGGTTTGCCATTCCATTTTGCAAATAAGTAATATTTTCCTGATTAAGCTCAGCCAGTGTCGCACCGCCATGGTATTTAAGTGCGCGAATCGTCGCGACAATCACCACCAAGTCTGGCTGCAAGTTAGCTTTTCGGCACTTGATGTCAAAGAACTTTTCTGCACCTAGATCTGCACCAAAACCCGCTTCGGTCACCACATAATCAGCCAGTTTCAAGGCCGTTTTTGTAGCCATCACCGAATTACAACCATGCGCGATATTAGCAAACGGCCCGCCATGAATCAGCGCAGGCGTTTGCTCTAAGGTTTGCACTAAGTTGGGTTGAAAAGCATCTTTCAACAATGCAGTCAGCGCGCCCTGCGCTTCTAAATCACTCGCCAATACTGGCTTGCCATTCACATCAATTGCCACTTGAATATTGCCTAGACGGGCTTTTAAATCGTTTAAATCTTCAGCCAGACAAAAAATCGCCATGATTTCGCTGGCGACAGTAATGTTAAAACCCGTTTCAGCATCTTGCTCGGTGTGCGTTGTAATGCGTCGTAAAGCGCGGTCATTCGTATCCAGACAACGACGCCAGGTGACCTCTTTCATGCCTAATATATTGCCGTGGTGAATATGGTTATCAACTAATGCCGCAAGCAAATTATTGGCTGAAGTAATGGCGTGAAAATCACCCGTAAAATGCAAGTTAATATTTTCCATCGGCACCACTTGCGCATAGCCGCCGCCAGTCGCACCACCTTTAAGGCCAAACACAGGTCCTAACGACGGCTCGCGAATACAAACCATTGCTTGCTTGTCGGTTTTTTCTTGCTTAAACAGGTGATTAAGTGCATCAGTCAGACCAATCGTAGTAGTCGTTTTACCTTCGCCAGCAGGCGTTGGACTGATAGCGGTGACTAAAATAAGTTTGCCATTGTGAGTATTGGCAGGATGATGTAATTCGCTTAAAAAGCCTGTGCCTAATTTGGCAATGGAATGTCCATAAGGAATCAAATCTTCTGCTGCGATATTCAGCGTTTGGGCAACATCAACAATCGGCTTCAATTTTGCCGCTTGCGCAATAGCGAGATCAGACAACATGATTAAACAATTTCCCAATCAGCACATGCATGAAAGATAGCGCTCATGATTAACGAAAGATCACTATTTTTGACTGCTCATTATTTTTTGCCACCTAAAATCGAGCCGAGCACGCCACGAACAATGCTACGCCCCAATTGCGAGCCAATCGCACGTGCGGTCGATTTAGCCGCGCTTTCTAAAACACTGTCTGAACGGCTTGTTTTTTTTCCGCCTAAAACGCTTCCTAACATGCCACCCCAATCAAAACCTTTATCCTCGTTTTCTACGACTTCTGCTGATTCCGTTGCACGTGCTTTCAGTACTTCGTAAGCGGATTCGCGATCTACCAGCTTTTCATAAAAACCTTTAATGTTCGAATTAGCAATCACCGCGGCACGTTCAGCATCAGTCAGCGCACCAACTCTACTTTGCGGCGGGCACACAAAAGCACGCTCCACAGGAGCCGGCACACCTTTTTCATCCAAGAAAGAAACCAAAGCTTCGCCTACCCCAAGCTCTGTAATCGCAGTCGCCACATCCACTTTAGGATTACTTCTAAACGTTTCCGCAGCCGATTTAACCGCTTTTTGATCGCGTGGTGTAAATGCCCGTAACGCATGTTGTACGCGGTTACCCAGCTGGCCTAATACGATATCAGGAATATCCAAAGGGTTTTGGCTGACAAAATACACCCCCACACCTTTGGAGCGAATTAAACGCACAACCTGCTCAATTTTTTGCAATAAAGCGGGCGGCGCATCACTAAACAGCAAATGCGCTTCATCAAAGAAAAATACCAGTTTAGGTTTTTCTAAATCGCCGACTTCAGGCAGTTTTTCAAATAATTCGGATAATAGCCAAAGCAACAAAGTGGCATAAACGCGCGGCGAATTAAACAGTTTGTCGGCGGCCAGGATATTAACAACGCCACGACCCTGGCTATCCGTTTGCATTAAATCATCTAAATTCAACGCAGGTTCGCCAAACAGCAAGTCCCCGCCCTCCGTCTCAAGCTGCAACAGCGAGCGCTGCAATGCACCAACACTGGCAGCTGAAATATTGCCATAGGTTGTTTGATATTGCGCAGCATTTTCAGCCGCATGCTGCGACATAGCACGTAAATCTTTTAAATCCAGCAGCAACCAGCCTTTATCATCCGCAATTTTAAAAATCGCATTAATCACGCCGGCCTGCACATCATTCAAATTGAGTAAACGCGCCAACAAAAGCGGGCCCATTTCAGCGACTGTGGTACGCACAGGGTGGCCTTTTTCGCCAAACACATCCCAAAGCACAACAGTTGATGCCTGCGGTTTAAAATCATCCATGCCCAGTTGCGCTACGCGTTCGTCCACCTTTTTGTTTCCGCCACCTACCTGGCTCATACCAGCCAAATCACCCTTCACGTCTGCCATAAAAACCGGCACACCAATCGTAGAAAAACCTTCTGCCAGCGTTTGCAACGTGACTGTTTTACCAGTACCCGTAGCCCCGGCAATCAGACCATGGCGGTTGGCCATTTTGGGTAAAATAGAGAGGAAGTTTTCTGCTTTTGCGATACGAATCGGGTTCATCTTGTCTTCAATCTTTTTGTCTTTAATGTTTAAGTTTCTTAAGTGGGATAGTTTATTTTACACATTTAAATATCACCGCGACTGGCTTTTTCCATTAGCTGAATTAAAGCATCTTCAAGCTCTTGTGCTGATTTTTGCGCACGCAAAGTAGGATTTTTAATGCTTTTCAAGTCATAGGTAGGACGATCCAAACCCAAAAACAAGGTTAACTTATTATTGGCATCAGGCTTTTCGTATAGGGCAATTCTGCATGGCGCAAATACCAGAAATTCCGGATGATCCAGCATGATCTCAGTGCCCATACTTAAATTACAAAATGAATGTACTTCTTTAATGCCTTTAGGATCGATGCCGCGCAATTTCATGTGCTCGCCAATCGGGAAATTGGCCGGATTCACAAAATTCATGCCTTCCGATAACGACTTCAAGCTATCCACTACGTCTTGGTAACTAACACCTGGCTTAACAGGCAGCTCATAAAGTGCGCTATTTAGGTCAACAGCAGGCAAGCCATTGGGCATGATTTTAAAGCTTGGAGTTTGTGCTGCAGACTGTGTAGAAGTTATTTTAGAGGTAGCGCATGCACTTAACAATACGATGATTAAAATGCCAAATAAGTACCTTAATTGCATGCTCAACTCCAATTGAGCTAATTAACTCAATCAGCCCATAAAACCAATTCGCTAAATTAACTAATCGACATTAGCTCGCGCAATATATTAACAGTACGTTAATTATGTACGATAAGCTTTTAATGCCTCGTCCACTGCCCTGCGATCAAATCGCGGTGCCAGAAACTGGATAAAACCATAAATATAATTACGTAAAAAAGCATCTTTACGTACCCCCAAATAGGTCGTGCTGGCAGGAAACAAATGGCTGCAATCCAAGCTGACTAAATCCTTATCACGCTCTTCATCATACGCGATATTAGCAATCAACCCAACGCCCAAACCCAAACCTACATAGGTTTTAATGACGTCAGCATCAATCGCGCTTAGTACAATATTTGGCATTACACCTGCATCGTGGAACACCTTTGTTACGGCGTTACTGCCTGTAAATGCAAAATCATAAGTAATGAGCGGGAAGCTGGCTATTTTAGATAATGTAAGTGGCAATGCATCGATTAAACGATGCCCTTTTGGCACCACAAGAGAACGGTTCCATTCATAACAAGGCAGGCAAAGAATACGATCATCTAAACTGATTTTTTCTGTTGCAATACCAATATCCGCTTCACCATTTGCCACTTGCTCGGCCACATTAGATGGATCTCCCTGGTGGATATTAAGCTTCACATGCGGGTAAGCCTCAATAAACTGTTTCACTGCGGCGGGTAATTTATAACGTGCCTGCATGTGCGTCGTCGCAATAGTCAGCGTACCCGTTTCTACTTTACTAAATTCGTCACCTACGCGCTTAATGTTCTGCATTTCAAGCATCACCGTCGCAGCCAGTTTAACGATATGCTTACCGGGCTCAGTAATACCTGTCAAACGCTTGCCATTCCGCTGAAAAATCTGTAACTTAAGCTCATCTTCAAGCATTTGGATTTGCTTACTGACACCAGGCTGTGATGTATGCAACGCCTCAGCAGCGGCTGAAATATTGAGACCTTGCCGCGCCACTTCGTGTATATATTTCAATTGGTGTAGCTTCATATATGCACCTCTGCTAGTAAAATAATCTTTATAAGCAAATCATATACTAAAATAACAAATTGTTATTAAACAATTATATTGATTACTGATATAGTACGCTCCCTCACTACCAAATGGGTGTATAAATCGCGTGGATTTTATCTTTTATATATTGGCTGGATTTGTCGTTGGAATGTTAGTCGGATTAACAGGTGTAGGCGGCGGCTCTTTAATGACCCCAATATTATTGATATTTTTCAACGTAAAGGCAGCAGTCGCTGTTGGCACTGATTTACTCTACGCATCTATCACCAAAAGTGTGGGCATCTTTGCACATGGAAAGTTAGGCAATATTGATTGGAAAATCGTACGCTTACTGGCCGCTGGTAGCATTCCCGCCTCAATCCTCACCTTACTTTATTTAAAAGATTTAAATATCGCTTCCGATGGCGCAGTAATTAGCATCAAGTTCTGGCTAGGTATCGCCTTATTGCTCACATCATTATCGGTATTATTTCGCAACCAGTTAGCCCAGCTATCCAAGACAGGCCATTGGATTAACCCTAATTACACATCCAGCTTAACGGTCATTTTGGGTACCATTTTAGGTTTTTTGGTTACATTAACTTCCGTTGGCGCTGGCGCGCTAGGCGTAACGGCACTATTGATTTTATATCCCAAAACCCCCATTACTAAGATTATAGGATCCGATGTCGCACACGCTGTACCACTCACCCTGGTTGCAGGCCTAGGCCATGCCAGCCTGGGCACCGTTGATTACAGCTTGCTTGGTTCATTATTAATTGGCTCAATTCCCGGTATTTGGATTGGCAGTCATTTGAGCTCAAAAGTAGCAGAGCATTGGGTGCGCGCGTTACTTGCTTTAATTTTAGTTTATGTCGGTCAAAAATTGGCTTTTCCAGAATTCAATCAACTGATTGGCATTACAGTCTTGTTATTTTTGGCGGCATTAAAACAATTAGGATTTAAAAAATCTTAAAATTAAGTGCGCTTTTAAATATAGATTTGAGTTTATTCACTTTAAATCCAAGTTTATTGAATAAAACCATCAATTTAGACAAGCTGCTTTTGGCTTAAACCTGTTTTTAGATTAAAATATCAGGTTAGCTTTTTAGCCAAACAAATATTAGCCATAGAAACTAAGGTGCGGAAGCAATTCAGCGCCACATTACGTGTCAGATAAAATTTATGTATAAGTACGATAAGCTAGATCAACAAATTGTCGACGAACGCGTTGCACAATATCGCGACCAAACTCGCCGCTTTTTAGCAGGTGAACTCACTGAAGAAGAGTTTCGCCCACTGCGCTTGCAAAATGGCCTGTATATTCAGCGCCATGCGCCGATGTTCCGCATTGCTGTGCCTTATGGCATGTTGTCTAGCAGACAATTACACAAGCTTGGCGACATCGCAAAAAAATACGATAGAGATTATGGCCACTTTAGTACACGCCAAAACCTGCAACTCAACTGGCCCAAATTAGAAGATGTGCCAGAAATGCTGGCAGAACTCGCCACGGTTGAAATGCATGCCATTCAAACTTCAGGCAATTGTATCCGTAACATTACGACCGATCAGTTTGCAGGCATTGCGCCGGATGAAGTGATTGATCCACGCGCAATGGCTGAGATCATGCGCCAATGGAGTACATTCCATCCAGAGTTCGCTTTATTACCGCGTAAATTTAAGATTGCGGTTTCGGGCACCAAACAAGATCGTGCGATTGTGCAGGCACACGATATTGGCATGGAGTTTTATACCGATGATGCAGATAAATTAGCGATTAAAGTTTGGGTGGGCGGCGGATTAGGCCGTACACCAATATTAGGCTCAGTTATCCGCGAACATTTAGAGTGGCAACATGCACTCACCTATTGCGAAGCCATTATTCGTGTGTATAACTTACATGGTCGCCGCGATAACTCCTATAAAGCGCGTATTAAGATTTTGGTGAAAGCTCTAGGTATTGAAGAATTCAAAAACCAGGTAGAAGCTGAATGGGCGCACTTAAAAGACGCACCGAATACTATTACAGAAGCTGAATTAGCACGCGTAAGCAAGTATTTCGAGGCTATGCCTTACGAAAACTTGAGTGCGCACGACGCGAGCTTTGATGCTGCAATTGCAAGCAACCCTGCTTTTGCAGCTTGGGCAAAGCGTTGTGTACATGTACACAAGCAAGCTGGTTATCGCGCGGTTACGCTATCGCTTAAACCGCATGGCAAAGCACCTGGTGATGCGACCAGTGATCAAATGCATGTGGTTGCGGATCTAGCCGCACAATATAGTTTTGGTGAACTGCGCGTTTCGCATGAACAAAATTTAATCCTGGCTGATGTTAAATTAAGTGATTTGTATAGTGTTTGGGAAAAAGCGCGCGCTGCTGGCTTAGCAACGCCGAACATTGGTTTGCTTACCGATATTATCTGCTGCCCAGGCGGTGATTTTTGTAGCTTGGCAAACGCTAAGAGTATTCCAATTGCAGAAGCGATTCAAATGCAATTCGATAATTTAGATTATTTGCATGATATTGGCGATATTGAGCTCAACATTTCAGGTTGTATGAATGCTTGCGGTCACCATCACGTTGGTCATATCGGCATTCTAGGCGTAGATAAAGATGGCTCGGAATGGTATCAAGTATCTATCGGCGGCAAACAAGGCAATGATGCCAGCCTTGGTACAGTGATTGGCCCTGCGTTCTCTGCAGATGAAATGCCTGGCGTTGTGCAAAAACTAATTGATATTTATATTAAGGAACGCACGCCAGAAGAGCTATTCATCGACACTGTGCGTCGTCTTGGCATTGCACCGTTTAAAGCGCATGTTTATGCCAAAAATGAAGAGATTGTATCTGTATGAGTAACTTAATTCAACTTAATGATGACATTGCAAGCATTGCAGAAAATCTTTGGGTTACGGTACAACTCCCGCCCAGCAATGTAGAAGCGCGCAAACAAGCGGGTAAGGTTGTTCAGTTTAAATTAACAGGTGAAGCTACCGTTAGTGAAACGCAAATTGCTGATACGGTTATTCCAGCGACAGGCAAAATCATTGTGCCTTTAAGCGTATTCATTGCGCGTAAAGACGAATTGTTAACACGTATTTCAAACGGTGAAGTTGGCGTATGGATAGACACGCATGAAGTGTTGGCAGACTTAGTTAACGATCAAGCTGACTTAAATGTGCTACCCATTATCGCGGTGCATGTAGAGCGTTTTGCTGATGGTCGTATTTTCTCGCTGGGAACCCTGTTACGTAAACGCTATGGCTTTAAAAACGAATTGCGGGCCATTGGTGATGTATTGCGTGACCAATTATTTTTCTTAAAACGCAGCGGCTTTAATAGCTATTTAATTCGCGCCGATCGCTCGGCCAATGATGCTTTAGCCAGTCTGAAAGATTTCACAGCACCATACCAAGGTGCTGTAGATGAGCCACGCCCAGTATTTTCGCGCTATAACAGGACAGCATAGTGTCAGGCGAAGTTTCATTCTTAAAGCCTAACGCAATTAATCCGGCCACACAGCCGGTATTAACCGACACCCTGCAAGCCAGCGTAAACGCAAAAACTGATCAAGTATTGGCATTGTTAAAAAATGCATCAGGCGAGTTAACGAATATCACTTTTGCGAATAGCTTTGGTGCAGAAGACATGGTGCTCACTGACATTATCTTAAAAAATCAATTAGCTATCGAGATTTTTTCACTGGATACAGGTCGATTACCAGTAGAAACCTATGACTTAATCGCGGAAACAGAACAACGTTACCACACCAAATTGAATGTACTTTTTCCACAAGCTCAGGCTGTTGAATTTTATGTAAAAACAAACGGCATCAATGCCTTTTATGAATCAATTGAACTACGTAAAAGCTGCTGCCACATGCGTAAAGTAGAACCGTTGCAACGCGCACTTAAAGGTAAAAATGCCTGGGTAACAGGTATGCGCGCAGCGCAAGCAACGACTAGGTCAAGTCTACCTGTGCGCGAATTTGATGAAAGCAATGGATTAGAGAAATTTAACCCGTTAAGTGATTGGTCCGAACAAGAAGTATGGACTTATATCCGCATGCATAATGTGCCATACAACAAATTGCACGACCAATTCTACCCAAGTATTGGCTGCGCACCTTGTACGCGTGCAATTGCAATGGGCGAAGATATTCGTGCTGGCCGCTGGTGGTGGGAAGATCCGACCAGTAAAGAATGTGGCCTGCACGTTAAATAAGCACTTAAATGTAATTGATACTCCACTTTAAATACTAACTTTAAATGATTGAATATGTTAAATAATACACATAAACCATTATCACATCTGGATTGGCTTGAAGCTGAAGCCATTCATATTTTGCGTGAAGTGGCAGGCCAATGCAGCAATCCTGTATTACTATTTTCAGGCGGCAAAGACTCACTATGCATTTTACGTTTAGCCGAAAAAGCATTTCGCCCAGGTCGTTTTCCATTTCCACTTTTGCATATTGATACTGGACATAACTATCAAGAAGTCATTGATTTTAGAGACCAACGTGCGGCGGAATTGGGCGAGCGTCTAATTGTTCGCTCACTGGAAGACTCGATGAAACGCGGCACAATCGTATTAAAAAATCCTGATGAACCACGCAATAAACATCAATCTGTCACACTGCTTGAAGCGATTGAAGAGTTTGGTTTTGATTGTTGCATTGGCGGTGCGCGGCGTGATGAAGAAAAAGCCCGTGCAAAAGAGCGCATCATGAGTTTCCGCGATGAGTTTGGTCAGTGGGATCCCAAAAATCAACGCCCAGAATTATGGAATCTGTATAACGCCCGTTCACACAAAGGTGAAAATATCCGCGCTTTTCCCATCTCAAATTGGACAGAAATGGATGTTTGGCAATATATCGAACGTGAAAACTTAGCGTTACCGAGCATCTACTTTGCGCATCAACGAGACGTATTTATGCGTGGCGGTGCTATATTCCCCGCCAACGTGCCATTAGCAAACGGTGAGGTAATCAATCAACCCAAGAATGGTGAAGAAATCATCAACATGCAAGTGCGTTTTAGAACAGTGGGCGATATTACCTGTACCGCACCAGTCATTAGTGATGCTGACTCGGTAAGCAAAATCGTTGTGGAAACAGCAACAACAACAATTACAGAACGTGGCGCAACGCGCTTGGACGACCAGACATCCGATGCAAGTATGGAACAACGCAAAAAAAGAAGGTTATTTTTAATGAGCAGCACCAATACAACACTTAACGCCAATAATCATAACGATAGCCTTTTGCGCTTTATGACTTGCGGTAGCGTGGATGACGGCAAAAGCACGCTTATCGGCCGCTTGCTATTTGATACCAAAACGATTTTGGCCGATACGCTAACGCAAATTTCCAACACATCTAAAAAACGAGGCATGGAAGCAGTTGATTTGTCATTGCTAACGGATGGCCTGCAAGCCGAACGCGAGCAAGGCATTACCATTGACGTAGCCTACCGCTATTTCAGCACAGGCACACGCAAATATATTATTGCCGACGCACCTGGCCATGAACAATACACGCGCAACATGGTGACCGCAGCCTCTACTGCCAATTTGGCGATTATCCTGATTGATGCCCGTCGTGGCGTGCTGACACAAACACGCCGACATAGTTATTTAGCGCATTTGGTTGGCATCCAACACATCGTGGTTGCTGTGAATAAAATGGATTTGGTGAATTATGACCAAGCGGTTTATGACAAAATTTGTGCAGATTACTTGGCATTTGCAAAAGAAATCGGTTTCGCGCAATCCAGAGAGATTCGCTTTATTCCGATGTCTGCATTGAATGGCGATATGTTGGTGGATCGTTTGGATAATATGCCTTGGTATACCAATGAAACACTGTTAGAAATATTAGAATCTGCACCTGCAGCACACATAGATGCTGATGAAGAATTCCGCTTTCCTGTGCAATTCGTGTGTCGCCCGCATGCAAGTGCCGATGCTGACTTGCACGATTTCAGAGGCTTTATGGGTCGCATTGAAAGTGGCAATATTGCAGTGGGCGATGCTGTCACCGTATTGCCAAATGGCTATCAATCAACCATAAAAGCCATTCAATTGGGCGATGTACAATTACAAGAGGCACAAACTGAGCAATCTGTGACGTTATTATTAGCCGACGAAATCGACACATCCCGTGGTGATATGATTGTTAAATCAAGTAGCGCAATACAACCTGTCAAACAAATAGAGGCGACTGTTTGCTGGCTATCTGAAACACCATTGTCGCCAGCTAGAACCTATATTATTCGTCACACCACGCGCGAATCTAAGGCAAAAGTTGGGACAATTTCCTATAAAGTAGATGTGAATACACTTGAACAGCAGCCTACAAGCGATCTCAAAATGAACGATATTGCACGTATTCAATTTAAGCTCGCTCAACCGTTAATGGTTGATAGCTACAATAACAATCGCGCAACAGGCGCGTTTATTGTGATTGATGAAAGCACCAACAACACTGTTGGCGCAGGCATGATTGTATAAAAAATAAAAACGATTAGAATTTATAAGATTATTTTAATAAGATTTAGTTGAAGGAATAGAAATGACTTACGTAGTCACCGAAAATTGTATCCAGTGCAAATTCACCGATTGTGTTGATGTATGCCCAGTGGATTGTTTTGTAGAAGGTCCTAACTTTTTAGCGATTAATCCTGATGAATGTATTGATTGCACCTTATGTGTGGCTGAGTGCCCTGCCGAAGCTATTTTTGCAGAAGATGACGTGCCGGCAGATCAGCAAGAGTATATTGCCTTGAATGCGCGTTTGGCTGAATTATGGCCAACGATTACCAGCCGGAAAGAAGCGCTTCCAGATGCGGAAGCTATGAATGGTGTGACAGGCAAGCGTAAACTTTTAATTGAAGAGGCTTAACTCTTTGATTTTTAAATGCTGAATTTAAAAGCCATGTGACAACTCAAAGGAGGCAGATGCCTCCTTTTGTTTTGACCGCGAGATAATTATCCTGCAGTAATTACAATGGAATAAAAGTGATTTTAAATTACACCTGATGACACCAGTACTTAAATATTTACAACACTACCCGCTTGCACTGCAAGATAAAATTCGGCAATTACAAACACAGGGCTTGCTTGAAGAGTACATCTCGACACGTTATCCCCAATCACACACAATACAAACAGACAAAGCGCTTTATCAATACGCGAACGAGATTAAACAAGCATTCTTACGCACAGCTCCCTTGTTGGACAAAGTGCATTACGACAACAGACTGGGTATAGAGCATCATGCGCTAGGACTGAATACTGCGATTTCACGGGTGCAAGGCGGAAAATTAAAAGCGAAGAAAGAAATTAAAATCTCTTCATTTTTTAAAGCAGCGCCTGCCGATTTCCTACGTATGATTGTTGTGCATGAACTGGCACATCTTAAAGAACGTAATCATGACAAAGCCTTTTACCAGCTATGCCAGCATATGGAACCTGATTACCATCAACTGGAGTTCGACTGCCGGGTTTACTTGCTTTGGAAAAATGAGCTAATAATTAAAACAGTGGCGCCTAAACCGCTGGCGCCATAAGGTAAAACAAGGTGTGATTATTTGTGTGAGTGATTTGCTTTAAGCAGATTTTTTACACCAAACGCTATCTAAACTGAATTTTCCTGCGCCGGCAAAAACAAAATATAAAAATACAAAGCTAAACATCACTGCCAATTCGCCATGATTAGTAATCGGTAAAAAACCACCAGGCGCATGTGCCATGAAATAGGCAACTGCCATTTGACCAGAAAGAATAAAAGCGACTGGACGCGTAAACAGGCCAACCAATATCAATGTACCGCCTACTAGTTCAAGAATACCCGCCAAACCCATCAGTGACATCAACTGCAAACCATCAAACATGGCGTTATACGGCACGCCTAGCAGCTTAGAAGTGCCGTGCTGCAGAAACAGAAAGCCAGTGATGATGCGTAATAAACCTAAAACATAAGGTGTCCATTTTGCGCAAGATTGTGAATTTAACATTTGAGTTTTCCTTTGTGTTGTTAATCAGATGAGCTAACAACATACTAACTGATTCAGTTGTCGTGCGTCTAGGATTTAATCCTGCTTGATAAACCAAAAATGTGGTTTGATAATTGACTTAACGGCAGTCAATTAAACCTTAAGGCTTTTCCATGATTGTGTCTGGCGAATCACCAAAAGCGCAATAATCAAATAAGCCATCATCGCTAGCGCCAAACCCAGCGCGCTTCCCCATACCAAAGGCACAATCAAGCCAGCCGATACAGTGGATAGCAACATTTGAATAAATGCCTGCCCAGATGCAGCAGTGCCGCGAATCCTGGGGTGGCGATCCAGCGCAGCCAGCGACAATATCGGCATCACCAGGGCCATTCCTACGTTAAACAATGCCACGGGTAAGATATTGTTCACTGGATTTAATGGCAGAAAAACACAAACAAGGATATTGGCACTCACAACCAGCAGCATCCAAGAAAAAGCGACATTAAGTACTTTCTTAGCGCTGTATTTCCCCGCCACATATTTGGCAAGATAAGAGCCAACCATCATGCCGCAAACAGTCGGAATAAATAAATAAGCGTATTGTTGCGGCGTTAAGCCTAAATGTTTGCCCAAAAATACAGGGCTAGCGAGCACGTAGACAAAAAAAGCTGAAAAGCAGGCACCTATAGCAATGCCTAATTTAGCAAACTCAGCATCGCTAAAAATGGTTTTATAACTTGCCAACACATTCCTTGCCGATAAATGAATGCGCTTTTCTGGCGGCATGGTTTCTGGCAAAAAAGTAACCGCTGCCCATAAAGTTAATGCGGCATAAATTGCTAAAAATATAAAAATACTTTGCCAACTTAAACCTAATAACAAGCCGCCAATAATCGGCGCAACAGCAGGTGCAATGCCAAATAACATTTGCACAGTCGCCATGACTCTTTGCGCTGCGGCGCCTTCAAACAAATCGCGCACCATGGCGCGTGCGACTGTATTACCCGCCCCGCCACTTGCACCTTGCAATGCTCTAAAAAACCATAATGTTTCTACGTTTGGTGCAAATGCACAGCCGATCGAAGCCAGTACAAAAATGCTCAAACCCCATTTTATGGTGGTAATGCGCCCAATCGCATCAGAAATCGCCCCATGCCACAGCGTCATTAAGGCATATGGCAACAAATAAACCGTTAAGCTTTGCTGGATATGTAAGTCAGACGTTTGTAGATATGCACCCATCGTATGAAACGCGGGCAAATAGGTGTCAATAGCAAAAGGCGCAAGCGCGGCAAGGCTTGCCAGTACATACACTAAAAAAATTGAATGTGGTTTCAATAGAAGTTAAATCGTTAAGTTATTGATTGGTGATAATACGTGCAATTCCAGCATCGGCCTGATAAATGGTATCTATCATGCGTTAATTATTACGATTAACGCGGCGCGATTGGTGGAAGCCAAAACGAAAGTAATAGGTCAGCAGTTAGCCATACTGAATGCCTTAAAAACAATAGAAACTGAATTTTATCAGCTAATTGTTAAGGCAGTGCGTGAAACTCCTCTACCCGCTCTTTATCACCAGCAACGTATTTTTTAGAATTTTTGTCCGTTCTAAAAATAATCGGTTGTGATGCCAATACAGGATTTTTAGAATCCTCAATCGCTTTTTCAATTAAATGATGATTGGGCGACAATGAACAAACCGGGTCGGCGCTTTCTGCATCGCCGGTAAGCAAAAATGCTTGACAGCGACAGCCGCCTAAATCATTCATTTTTTCGGGACAAGTGACACAAGGCCCTTTCATCCAGGCCGTGCCACGGTATTTGTTAAATGCAGGACTTTCTTTCCAAGCGTACTCAAGCCCATTCTCCCGCACATTCGGGAACTGCATATTGGGCAACACGCGTGCAGAATGGCAAGGCAAAACATCGCCATTAGCTGTCACAATCATAAACACTTCGCCCCAGCCGTTCATACATTTTTTTGGGCGATTGCCAAAATAATCGGGCACCACAAAAAATATTTTCATTTTATTGCCGACTTTTTCGCGGAATTCGTTGGTGATTCTTTCCGCTTCGTCAATTTGCTCTTTAAGCGGCATTAACTGGCTACGGTTAACCAACGACCAACCATAATATTGTGTATTGGCCAACTCAACATAATCGGCACCTAGTGCCTCGGCCATTTCAAGAATTTCTTTGATATGCCCAATGTTATAGCGGTGAATCACCACGTTTAACACCATTGGATAGCCGTGATTTTTAATCATGGCAGCGACTTTTTTCTTCAACTCAAATGTACGTGTGTTGGTGATGAAATTATTAATCTCTTCGGTAATATCGTGCATGGAAAGCTGGATGTGATCCAGACCACCATCTTTAAACGCTTGAATACGTTTTTCAGTTAAGCCGACGCCTGAAGTAATGAGATTGCTGTAATAGCCCAGCTTTTTGGCTTCAATGACAATATCTTCAATATCGTCACGCAATAACGGCTCGCCGCCCGAAATACCCAGCTGAATCGCGCCCATTTTGCGCGCATCGCGTAAGGCCTGAATCCACTGCTCAGTCGTCAGCTCATTTTGCGTGTGTTTGTCGTAATCTGTCGGGTTATAGCAAAAGGCACAATGTAATGGACAGCGATAGGTCACCTCAGCCAGTAACCACAGCGGCTGAGTATGCGTGATATTCGCCGCAACGCCATTGTTTTGCGCTTGAGAGTGTATCTCCTTCTGAACTACTGACTCACCTAACGATGTCTGTGTCATTTTGCTACTCCTTGCTGTTGGGCTTATTGCGTTACCAGCACAACTTAACCGTTTTAAACACCTGAAATTTCCAATTTCGTACCACTTATCTCCTACAGTTTACGAATCCAAGCTTTGCCATATGCCATCTCAAACATGCCAATAATGTCTTTTTCAATATTTTCCACATCGGGAAAAGTACGTTTCAAATCTGCCACAATCTCACTGACGCTCGCTTTACCATCCACTCGCTTAATGACCTCACCTGCACCACCATTTAGTTTGACCATGCCTTCCGGAAAAAGTATCACATAGCTTTGCTGTGCCTCTTCCCACTGGAAACGATGGTGCAACGCAATTGCGAAAACGTCTGAATTTTGTATATTATTTTCCATTTATCTACTCAAAGTTAATCACTGGTTGACGCAAATAATCACGCCCCTCTACCTTAATATCGGTTGACGCCAACATAATAGAATCAGCAATCACCCACAGTACATTGAGTTTAAATTGCAAAATATCCAGCGCTTGCAATTGCTTTTCACGCGTTTCGCTAAAATAATCTAAAGTGACACTCAAACCCTGCTCTACATCACGACGCGCTTCAGTCAGGCGTTTTTTAAAGTAGCTCAAACCTTCTTCTTTAATCCACGGATACATCGTCGGCCATGAACTAATGCGTTGCTGATGGATATGTGGTGCAAATAACTCGGTTAAGCTTGAACAGACTGACTCTTGCCAACTACGTTGTTTAGCAAAATTGATATAAGCATCTACGGAAAATCGCACACCTGGACTCACCATTTCAAGTGAAGTGACTTGCTCGCGCGTTAAGCCAACTGCTTCACCCAATTGAATCCACGCTTCAATACCGCCAACTTGGTCACCGACTCCATCATGGTCTGTAATGCGCACAATCCACTCTTTACGAACTTCTTTGTCTGGGCAGTTAGAAAGAATCGCTGCGTCTTTCATTGGAATGGCGATTTGATAATAAAAACGGTTTGCCACCCAACATTGCAATTGCTCTTTGCTTAATTTACCTTCATACATCATTACGTGAAAAGGATGATAGATATGATAGCCACGACCTTTTTCACGTAGCTTTTCTTCGAATTCTGCTCTAGTCCAAGGTTTTAATTGTTCAGTCATTCTCGTCTCACTTAAAGAATAATATCCATGCCGTCATACGCCACTTCAATTTTATGTTGATTCAGTATCGCGCGTTCCGCAGAGTCTTCACGCAGAATAGGATTAGTATTGTTAATATGAATCAATACCTTACGTACTTCCTTACCATCTTTTAGGCCAAACTCATCTAGTTTTTCAATCATGCCTCCTTCACCCGATTGAGGGTTATGACCAATACTACGCGCCGTTTTGGTCATCAAACCCATATCAATCATTTCCGTATTGGTCCAAAACGTACCATCCACCATGATGCAATCGGCCTGACTCATCAATTCTGGTAAATGTGGCTCAATCTCACCTAATCCAGGTGAATACCAGCATTTTTTACCGGTGCTGATTTCTTCTATCAATACGCCGATGGTATCGCCAGGGTGCGGGTCATTACGATGTGGCGAATATGGCGGTGCAGCGCTTTTCAATGCAACGGCTGTAAATTTTAAATTGGGTACATTTGGAATAGTGAAGCTTTGTTTCCCGTCAATCGGCACATCGTGACGGTTAATGCCACAGTAGTGGCCTAGAATATTCAGCACTTGATTACCGCTGGTTAAATCTTCATACACCATATCAGTACAGTATATTTCACGTTTAACCTGCCCTTCGCGCAGCATGAATAAACCTGTCGTATGATCAATTTGCGCATCAATCAAGATGATTGCCTGAATGCCTGAATCCCTGATATTGCGGCCCGGTTGTAACGGTGCGAAATCCTGAATTTGTTGTAATACATCGGGTGATGCATTGAATAAAACCCAATTAACACCATCACCACTCACGCAGATGGAAGACTGCGTACGCTTGGTTGCTTTGATTGTTTTTTTTCTTAAGCCATCACAATTGAAACAATTACAGTTCCATTGTGGAAAACCACCGCCCGCTGCGGCACCTAAAACGTGAATATGCATGAGATTCTTTACCGAATGAATAAGCTATAAATTTTACTCTTGTTACATTTACTTTTACTTTTTTATAGAACAAGCGTTTCTATAAAAAAAGGCTGTCTTGCGGCAGCCTTTTTTCACTAATTAGCAAAAAACACTAATTATTTATTCATTACGTACATTGTTACTTCAAAGCCAAAACGCATTTCTGTAGCTGCTGGTGTTGTCCACATGATAATTTTCCTTTAAGTAGTTATTAAGTTCGTTGTCATTTCATTATTGCTACAACGTGAAACGAATTCTGCGCGCTATTTAGTTCTATCAACACCGCAAAGATACCGAATAAACACTAAGTAAATTCATGATGCCTATATGACTAATATCACCACTTCAAAACAGCGCTAAATTTCCTCACTTAACCTTTGATGGCGGCGTTTACGCACGGCTGCCGCTAAAACCTCTAAAACATCGATCGTATCTTCCCAGCTAATGCAACCATCGGTAATCGATTGCCCATATACTAAATCACAACCCGGTGTGTGATCCTGGCGGCCTTCTACCAAGTGCGACTCAATCATCAAACCGATAATGCGTGCATCTCCTGCACCGACTTGATTCGCCACATCCTGCGCTACTTCTGTTTGTTTGCTGTATTGCTTACTGCTATTGGCATGACTGCAATCAATCATCAGTCTTGGCTCAAGTCCGGCTTCAACCAGTTGCTTGCACGCCGCATCAACACTTTTTGCATCATAATTTGGCGTTTTTCCACCACGCAAAATCACATGGCAATCTTCATTGCCCGTTGTCGAAATAATAGCGGACTGGCCTTCTTTGGTGACGGATAAAAAATGATGTGGGCTGGATGCCGTTTTAATGGCATCAGTCGCCACGCGTACACTGCCATCTGTGCCGTTTTTAAAACCGATTGGGCAAGATAAGCCTGATGCCAATTCACGATGCACTTGCGATTCGGTGGTACGTGCGCCAATTGCGCCCCAGCTCACTAAATCAGCCGTGTATTGCGGCGTAATCGTGTCCAAAAATTCTGCGCCAGCAGGCATGCCGATTTCATTCACATCCAGCAAAAATTTACGCGCAATTTCCAAACCTTCATTAATCTGATAACTGCCATCTAAATGCGGATCGTTAATCAAACCTTTCCAGCCCACTGTAGTGCGTGGCTTCTCAAAATACACGCGCATCACAATCAACAAGTCTGCAGCCAGAGTTTTACGTATTTCTAACAAACGGTGCGCATACTCCATACCAGCTTTCACATCATGGATAGAGCATGGTCCTACGACAACCAGCAAGCGGTCATCGGCTTCATGCAGTATGCGATGAATAGCTGTACGCGTTTGCAGTATTTTGTGTGTAGATTCGGCGTTTTCTTTAAAACGCGCCAGTAAGGCTGATGGTGTAATCAGCGTATTGATTTCTTTAATACGAACATCATCTGTTGCCAGTTTTTCGTATGCTAGTTTTTCTTGCTCAGTCATTTTTGACAATCTGTTTTAATACTTCTAAAAATCTTGCGTTTTCGCTGAACAATCCAATGCTCACACGTAAGTAATCGGGCATTTCGTAATTGGCGACTGGTCGCACGATGACACCATTTTTAAGCAATTGTTGGTTAACTGCTGCAGCATTTTTAATTTTAAAACTAATAAAATTGGCATGCGATGGAATATATTCTAAACCTAGTTGATGAAAACCTTGTGTCAATTGCAGCATTCCCGCCTGATTTAATGCATAACTGCGTGCGACAAAATCCTCATCCTCAAGTGAAGCAATAGCCGCCACCTGTGCAATACTATTCACATTAAATGGCTGGCGCACACGGTTCAGCATATCGGCAACGCTGGCATGCATCAAACCAAAGCCGATACGCAAGCCAGCCAGACCATAAGCTTTTGAAAAAGTGCGTGAAATAACCAAATTGTTAAACTCACTTAACCATTCAATTGCTTCAGATTTATTGTCAGCAGATAAATACTCATCATACGCTTCATCCAACACGACCAGAACATGATTAGGCACTTGTTTTAAAAATGCTTTTAGCGCATTTTTAGCAATTAAAGTACCGGTTGGATTATTCGGATTCGCAATAAAAATCAAGCGTGTTTTTGGCGTAATCGCTTTAACAAACGCATCTAAATCATGTGCATAATTTTTAGCGGGGATCACCACTCCAGTAGCGCCAACCGCCAGCGTTACCAATGGATAAACAGCAAAAGCATGCTGCGAATAGATGGCCTCATCGCCTGCACGCAAAAAAGCACGCGCCGATAACTCTAAAATATCGTTTGAGCCGTTGCCAAACACAATCTGGTTAGGCGCGACATTGAATTTTTTGCTCACGACATCGCGCAAAGCAAAACTATTACCATCCGGATAACGCGCAATATCCCCGATAGCGTCTTCAATCGCCATTTGCGCTTTTGGACTAATGCCTAAAGGATTTTCATTTGAAGCAAGCTTAACGATATCCACTTCATTCAAACCCATCTCGCGTGCAAGCTCGCTAATCGGTTTTCCGCCTTGATACGGCGCAATAGCGCGTACATATTCGGGTGCTAATTCAGCTAAATTGACATCGGATGATTGCATACAGAAAACCTTACAATTTCTAAATTTGACTTAAACGACGGCTGTTGGATAAGAGCCCAGCACCTTGAGGAAAGACGCACGTGTTTTGCAATCCTGCAAAGCAGCTTTCACTTTCGCGTCTGTTTGATGACCTTCAACATCCACGTAAAAGACATAATCCCATAAACCCTGTTTGGATGGGCGTGACTCGAATTTTGTCATGCTGACGCCATGCCGGGAAAGTGGCTCCAGCAACTCCAGCATCGCACCTGGTTTATTTTGTGTGGTCATGACAACAGAGGTTTTATCGCTTCCTGAAGGCGCAACTTCATGCCGGCCCAACACTAAAAAGCGCGTAGTATTTTTAGGGTCATCTTCAATATTTTCGGCTAAAATATTTAAATTGAATAGCTCTGCAGCACGCTTGCTGGCAATTGCAGCGGCAAAAGTATTATCACTTGAAACCAGGTTATGAATCATCTGCGCAGCAAATGCATTGCTGGTAACAGGCTCGCGTTGCGCGCGTGGCAATGTCTTGTTCAGCCATTCATGACATTGTGACAATGATTGGCTATGCGAAAATACATGTGAGATCTGGCTAATATCGGTCTGTTTTGAGAGTAAGCAATGGTGTATTGGCAAGGTGATTTCGCCACAGATTTTAAGTGGGCTGGCTAATAGTAAGTCCAGCGTTAAGCCAATTGCACCTTCGGTTGAATTCTCCACAGGTACTACACCGTAGTCGGCCTGTTCTGCCTCTAGCGTACGAAATACCTCGTCAATGCTCGCACATACTACCGCACTGCGCCCTAAACCAAACTGCTTTAATGCAGCCTCTTCACTATACGTACCAAGCGGCCCCAAAAACGCGATTGAAAGCTCCTTTTCTAAGGCACGACAATTCGACATCACACCGCGAAAAATATGGCTGACTGCTTCACTGGATAATGGGCCTTTATTGTTAGCTTGCAAACGGCGTAAAATCTGCGCTTCACGCTCTGGTCGGTAAATGACACCGTCATCTTTTAAGCCGCCGATAGCGTGCGCTAATGATGCCCGTTCATTAACAAGCTTTAAAATTTGCTCATCAATGGCATCAATCTGGTCTCTGTGTTGTTTTAACTGCTCGCTCATGTTTAATGTACTTTTTTATGCACGTTCAAACTGCTTCATATACTCAATCAATGCCCGCACACCTTCAATTGGCATAGCGTTATACATGCTGGCACGCATGCCACCAACAATCCGGTGACCTTTTAATTGCAGCAAACCTTGCGCTTCAGCCCCTTTTAAAAAAGCATCATTGCGTTTTTCATCCTGCAATCGGAACGGAATATTCATGCGTGAGCGATTATTCAGTGCGATGTTGTTGCTATAAAAATCACTATTATCTACATAATCATAAAAAAGTTTGGCTTTAGCAATATTTTTCTGCTCAATCGCAGCCACTCCGCCCTGCGCCAATAACCACTCAAATACCAAACCTGCAATATAGATGCCGTAAGTAGGCGGCGTATTAATCATGCTGTGATTTTCAGCCTGCGTTTTCCAATTAAATACCGCTGGTGTTAATGGGTTCGCTTTATCCAATAAATCTTCTCTTACAATCACAATACATAAACCGGCTGGGCCAATGTTCTTTTGCGCACCACCGTATATCACACCGTACTGACTCACATCAATCGGTCGTGACAAAATGTGTGAAGACATATCTGCCACAATCGGCACACCACTTGTATTTGGAATGCCATCGAACTCAACGCCGTGAATGGTTTCATTGGTGCAGATATGCACGTAAGCTGCGTCTTTATTCAATTGCCAGCTTGAAAAATCAGGCACACGCGTGAAACCATCCGCTTCGCTGCTCGCAGCAATATTAATGGTGCCGAATGCGCGCGCATCTTCCACACTGCGCTTGCTCCATGCGCCGGTAACGACATAATCCGCACTTTTACCAGCCAGCAAATTCAGCGGTATGATGGCATTTTCAGCAATCGCGCCGCCCTGCAAAAATAGCACTTTATAATTATTTGGAATACTTAATAACGTGCGTAAATCTGCTTCTGTTTTTTCTAAAATGCTGGTGAACTCTTTGCCTCGATGTGACATTTCCATCACACTCATGCCACTACCATGCCAATCCAGCATTTCGGCTTGAGCACGTTCCAACACAGGTTTTGGCAGTACTGCAGGGCCTGCAGAAAAGTTATAAATTTGCTTCATATTATTCTTAAATAAAATTATTATTCTGCAGCTGGCAACTCTTCATCTGTTTCAACAATTTTCTCAAGTCCAGATAATTTCTCACCTTCACCCAAGTTAATCAGCGTCACACCTTGTGTTGCACGGCCTAGTTCGCGAATTTCTTTCACACGGGTACGGATCAGCACGCCACCTGTGGTAATCAGCATGATTTCATCATCTTCATTCACCAGTTTTGCGGCGACAACTAAACCGTTACGCTCACTCACTGCAATCGCCTTAACGCCTTGTGTGCCACGTCCAGAATGACGGAAATCAGCCAGCACTGTGCGTTTTCCATAACCATTTTCAGTGGCAACCAACACTGTTTGCTGATCGTTATCAGCAATTAACAATGACAGTACCTGTTGTTTAGCCGCCAACTTCATGCCGCGTACACCGCGTGTTGCACGGCCCATTGGACGTACATCATCCTCACTGAACCACACCGCTTTACCGCCGTTAGATACCAGCACGATATCGTTTTTGCCGTTGGTGACTTCTGCACCGATCAAGTAGTCATCATCATCCAGGTTAATGGCGATAATGCCGGATTTACGTGGATTCGCGAATTCGCTTAATGCTGTTTTCTTTACGGTACCACGTGCGGTTGTCATGAAAATAAAGTGATTTTCATCAAACTCTTTTACCGCCAAAATCGCGTTGATTTTCTCACCCTCTTCAAGTGGGAATAGGTTCACAATTGGTTTGCCACGGCCAATGCGGCTGCCTTGCGGCACTTCGTATACTTTCAACCAATATACGCGACCACGGCTTGAGAAGCACAGAATGTAATCATGCGTATTCGCCACAAACATCTTGTCGATGAAGTCATCTTCTTTAGTCGGCGCAGCCTGTTTACCACGGCCACCACGACGTTGCGCGCGATATTCATCCAGCGGCTGCGATTTCACATAACCGGTATGTGATAGCGTGACCACTACATCTTGCGGTGTAATCAAATCTTCTAACGATAAATCTTGTGCATTTGCCACGATTTCACTACGACGTTTATCACCAAACTGCTTGCGAATTTCGGTTAACTCATCGGTAATAATCGCCGTCACGCGTGAGGCGTTCGCCAGAATATCTAATAAGTCGGCAATAATTTCCATCACCTCTTTGTATTCAATGACGATTTTGTCTTGCTCTAAACCAGTTAAGCGTTGCAGGCGCATTTGCAATATCTCTTGCGCTTGCACGTCACTTAATCGATAGCCATTCGGCGTTAAGCCAAAATCGACACTTAAACCTTCTGGGCGCGATGCTTCCATCGCGGCGCGTTTCAACATTTCTTCAACTACTGGCGATTGCCATACACGCGCCATTAAACCTACTTTAGCTTCCGGTGGCGTTGGTGCAGCTTTAATTAGCGCAATCATCTCATCCACATTTGCCAATGCAACAGCCAAACCTTCTAACACATGACCACGTGCGCGCGCTTTTTTCAGCTCAAACACGGTACGACGCGTCACTACTTCGCGACGATGGCGTAAAAACGCCTCCAGCATTTGTTTCAAGTTAAGTAAACGCGGCTGACCATCCAACAAAGCCACCATGTTCATGCCGAACGTATCTTGCAATTGCGTTTGTTTATACAGATTATTCAGTACGACTTCTGCAATCTCACCACGTTTCAGCTCAATCACCACGCGCATACCCGATTTATCGGACTCATCGCGCAAGTCAGAAATACCTTCGATTTTTTTCTCGTTAACTAATTCAGCGATTTTCTCAACAAAGGTTTTCTTGTTTACCTGGTACGGCAATTCGTCGACGATCAACATCTGACGACCACCACTTTTATCCATATCTTCTACGTGGGTGCGACCACGCATCACCACACGGCCACGGCCTGTGCGATAGCCTTCTTTAACACCCACCGTACCGTAAATAATACCTGCGGTTGGAAAATCTGGCGCCGGAACCAGTTCAATCAACTCTTCAACACCAGTCTCAGGATCTTTAAGTAACGCAAAACAGGCATCCAACACTTCATTGATGTTATGTGGCGGAATGTTGGTCGCCATACCCACAGCAATACCAGAGCTGCCGTTAATCAGCAGATTAGGAATGCGCGCCGGCATAATCAGTGGCTCGTGCTCGCTACCATCATAGTTAGGACCAAAGTCCACGGTTTCTTTGTCAATATCCGCTAACAGCTCGTGCGCGATTTTCGCCATACGGATTTCCGTATAGCGCATCGCCGCCGCATTATCGCCATCCACAGAACCGAAGTTACCCTGACCATCAACCAGCATATAACGCAAACTAAAATCCTGCGCCATACGAACAATCGTGTCGTATACCGCAGTATCGCCGTGTGGATGGTACTTACCAATCACATCGCCCACGATACGGGCTGATTTTTTATACGGCTTGTTATAGTCGTTGCTAAGTTCATGCATCGCAAATAAAACGCGGCGATGCACCGGTTTTAAACCATCACGTACATCAGGTAATGCACGTCCTACAATTACGCTCATTGCGTAATCCAGGTATGAACGGCGCATCTCATCTTCTAGGCTGATTGGTAGGGTTTCTTTAGCGAATTGATCCATTAGATTTTCCGTGAAATAAGCTTTTATGGTTGCCGTTTTATGGCTGCTTTTTAATTTTTAACTTTTCGATTTTAACACGATTAAGAAGCGTTATTACAGTCTTATTCACCACACTAAATTGATGGGGAATGCATCAAAACCCTGTAACATAAATTTATCTGACAACTTGGCTGACTGAGCGCTGTTAGCACAACTTAAAAACCATTGTGCTGTTTGAATATATCGATAACCATGGGCACAACGTAACTGACGTCCGCCAAACCCTTTGATATAGAAAATTGAAAGGCCACCAAAAGGCGACCTATATTGAAGGCAACTGTTCTGAGCAACTAAATATTGGTCTGCATAGATAGATTAAACCAGTGAAACAATTGCCTCAATTTCTATCAATACATCGCGCGGCAATTTGGCCACTTGTACCGTTGACCTTGCAGGTTTGTGGTCAGCAAATACTTCAGCATAAACATTATTCATTGGGACAAAATCATCCAGATTCTTTAGAAAAACTGTTGTTTTAACAACTTTGGATAGATTTGCGCCTGCTGCTTCAATCACTGCTTTTAAATTGGCTAACACTTGTGTTGTTTGCACGGCAATGTCGCCATTATTTAACGTGCCATCAGCACGTAGCGGAATTTGACCTGATGTAAATAACAAGTCGCCAATTACCATGGCTTGCGAATAAGGGCCGATTGCGGCTGGAGCATTCTGTGTTTGAATAATGTGCATATAAAACCTTTTAATAAATAATATTGCTGAATAATGCCACTTAAATAAATAAGCATTTATAAATAGCTACTTTACGATTAATTATTGAGTAAAAATTGTTTAATAATCTTAATTAACCACCTGAGTAACAAAATTGTACTCGTTTAACATTACAGAACAACTCGTAAGCAATTGTCCCAGCCGCTTTGGCGACTGCATTAGCCGATATTTGATCGCCCCATAACTCTACCTGGCTTCCAATCGCGGCTGTTGGCAAGTCCGTCAAATCGACAAATAACATATCCATCGATACGCGACCAATCAACTGTGTAAGCTTGCCATCTACAGCCACTGGTGCGGATATTTTGTTTTCACCCGTCGCCAGTCGTGGATAACCATCCGCATAACCGCAAGCCACAACACCAACTCTGGTATCACGTTCAGCCGTAAAAATACTGCCATAGCCAATCGATTCGCCCTTGTTGATTGTGCGTATTGAGATGATTTTAGATGTTAACTGCATGACTGGCAGTAACATTTGTTGCTCTTTAAAATATAATTTTGGCTCCGCTTGATTTTGCAAATGTGCATCTAATGGATGCGCGCCGTATAGCATGATACCTGGACGCGACCAATTAGCCTGCGCTTGCGGCCAACCCAGAATAGCAGCAGAGTTTGCCAAACTAGCCTCAAGCGAATGATTATCTGCATCAGTTAATTGACTACGGGGCAATTGATTAATAGTCTGCTGAAAAACGGCGACTTGCTGTTTTGTGTGTCCGGAACTTAAGTAATCGGCATTGGCGAAATGGCTCATATGGACGATTTTTGCAACATTTTTATGCTGATTTAGTCGTGCAAAAGCACTTACATAATCACTTGGCGAAAAACCAACTCTATGCATGCCAGTATCTAATTTAAGCCAGACATGAAGCGGCTTTGCGAGCTTAGATTCCAGCAATATATTCAGTTGCCATTCGGCATGCACCACAATCCACAAATCGTTGGCCACAATTTCTGGTAATTCTATCGCCTCAAAAAAACCTTCAAGCAACAAAATTGGATTTTTTATACCCGCTTGGCGCAGTTGCAAGGCCTCTTCCAAGCACGCTACCGCAAAACCGTCAGCTTCATTCGCAACCGCTTTAGCGCACTGCAAGGCACCGTGACCATAAGCATTAGCCTTGATAACGGCCAAGGCAGAGCCAGTATGCATTTGTTTAGCGACACGATAATTGTGCCTAAATGCATCTAAGCGAATATGTGCAATAGCTGGGCGAGACATAAAGTGAATTTAAAGATTTTTAAATGAAGATTTACTGAATAGTATTGTATTTTTAACACGGCATACAACGACATTAACAACTATTCAAATAAAAATTGAAGTATTACTGACTGAAGCTTATGGTTTAAAACCATATCGCTTTAAACTAATGGTGCGAAAGGAGAGACTCGAACTCTCACGCCTCACGGCGCTGGAACCTAAATCCAGTGCGTCTACCAATTCCGCCACTCTCGCAGGTGATTCCGATTCGTTGTTTAAGTATCCCTAAACAACGAAGATGCGTATTATATATGAATATCAACCGATTTGATAAGAGAAAGTCACTATCGCAGCACAAATAATTTTTGTGCTGAATTTTAAGTCGGTTGACAAGTAAGTATGACAAATTGCAAGATAGAAGTGAATTTAAAAGAGAGAATGATTTATGCAAAACACACAACAATCTGCCGAAAATAATATGTTACGTTCGGAATTAGAACTACTCATGAAAGAACGTGAGTCACTATTAATTATTGCTGGGGCAGCCACTGGTTTAATTGCCGAATTAAAAACGCATGATTTACCTATCCGCACCGTTGAAGCAGCAGATTTATTGGCAACAACGATTAATAAACTCTCTGAAGAAACGCTGCAAGATGCGCTTGGCGCAGTACATGCAACGATTGATGCTTAGGCTGAATCCACAATATTGATGTTATAAGTATTAACAATAAACGCATGATTAGCCGCTTAGCCTAATGCTTAATTTTGACATTGCGATGATATCCCCACAAAAAAAACAAGCCACCAATATTGCATTAACCATTTGTAGTTTGAGCATTTTTTGTGGGTTAATCAGCAGTTGTGCCACAGAAAAATATGTTGCAAAACCACTTGATCCACAAGTGGTTAACGCTAAAATTTCCAATAAAGATATTTCAAATACAGCATTCAACGCTTATTTAATCAAGCAAGGTTATTCCGCTGCAGACTTACCTTTTCAGTTTTGGGGTTTAAATGAGCTAACGCTTACTGCATTGTATTTCAACCCCAAGCTGGATGTCGCTAAAGCGCAATTAGCACTTGCAGATACAGCCATTGATACGGCAAATCAACGTCAAAATCCCACTTTAGGCGGTAGTCTGGATCGCAGCAATCAAGCCAATGAAGATATCAGCCCTTGGGCATATGGCTTAACTGTCGATATCTCTGTTGAAACTGCCAATAAACGTACAATACGTGTAGAAAATGCACAGCATCTTCGTGACGCGGCGGAGTTGGATGTGGCAGAAATCGCCTGGCAATTGCGTAGCCAAATTGCCAAAGACTTAATCGCTTATCATGAAAATATTGCCCTACAGCAGCAGTTAAGTCGTGAGTTAACTGCGCATAATGGCATTGTTAATATGCTTGAAAAACGTTTCACTTTGGGTTTGATTGATAGCTCAACACTCAATAATGCCAAGTTAATGCAGCAAAAAACACAAATTATGGCAAATACATTGCCAATGCAACTTATCGAGATTCGCGCTGCTTTAGCTGCGGATACTGGCTTAAGTATTGAGAAACTGAATGCGATGCCGATCAAACCGATGGATGTTGACGGAGTATTAACGCAACAATCCGAGTTATTAAATCAAGAAAATTTAAACCAGCCAAATTCAAATGAGCAAAACCAATTTAAAACATTGCAACAAAATGCCCTGTTAAATCGCCTGGATATTCGCCGTAGCTTAGCTAAATATGCCGCAGCAGAAGCAAAAATTAAATTAGAAGTTGCTAAACAAACACCCGATATTACTTTAACACCAGGTTATATGTTTGAATTTGGCGATAGAATTTGGTCGCTGGGATTTTCCAGCTTGCTCAATTTACTGAATAAAAATCAAACGCTAATCGCGGAAGCGACACAATTGCGTGAAGTGGAAGGTGCGCAATTTGAAGTACTGCAAACCAAAATTATTAGCGATTTAAATTTGGCATATGCGCAATTGACCACAGCATTGCAGAATATCCAGCAAACACAGTCGCAGGTTGACAATCAGGCGCAGCAACAGCGTCAGGTACAAAAACAATTAGATGTCGGATTAACGGATCGTTTGACGGTAACGCAGCAATCATTATCTTATTTATCGGCCGAACAGCAATTATTAAGCCTAAAGTTTAGTTGCTTAAGAACATTGGTTGTAATCGAAGATTTAATGCAACGGCCGATTTACGATGTACCAACCAACGCCATACTTAACACTCAAATTAGGGCGAAAAAATGAATAAGAAACAACTCACCATTATTATTGGCCTGCAAGCCTTATTAATTGTTTTATTATTTTGGACGGTTATTTACTACGCCAAAGATGAGTTTGCAACATTTCAGGAACAAGAAGAGGAAATTGAAGGCCCAAGCCGCGTTTCAACGGAAGAAGGTATTAATACCGTTACGCTGCCATTAGCCACACAACTGAATAGCGGCATTAAAACAGCCAAAATAGCCAGCACATCGTTTCATGGTGAAATTAAAAGTTTTGGCAACGTGGTTGCTATCGACCAATTACTTGAAGGCAAAGCAAGCTATTTAAACTTACAATCCAATCTCAAATTAGCGCATGTTGAAATGCTGCAAAAAGATCAGCAGTATCAACGCCTTAAGATACTAAATGCAGATGATAAAAATGTATCTGACCTAGCGCTGCAAGAAGCGGCAGCAGCAGTGGATGCCGATAAAGCAAATATAGCCGCAATTGAATTACAGCTTAAAAACTTACAAACCAATTTGAAATTACGTTGGGGAAACACGCTGGCACAAATAGCCTCTAGCGAGAAACTATCACCGCAACTGGCCAATTTAATTAATAAAAACAATGTATTAATACAAGTTAGCTTGCCACTCAATACACTCCCGCCAGTACAAGGCGCAATGGTTAACATCACGCCATTAACTGAATCATCTGCTCCAATTAAAGCAAGCTATATATCACCCGCGTCAACTAGCGACAGCATCGGTTTTGGTAATACTTTTTATTACAGCGCACCGGCTGATTCATTGCGCATAGGCATGCGTGTCAATGTGGAAGTGGAACCTGATGCTGACAATATCAGTAATGGCGTAGTCATACCCAGTAATGCCGTTGTTTGGTATGCAGGCAAGTCTTGGGCTTATTTTAAACAAGCGCCACTCACGCAAAATAATAATCTGGATAAATCCAGCTTATTTGTACGCAAACCGATTTCGACTGACACTGAAATTGATGCCGGCTGGTTTAATCAAGGTATAAAGCCAGGCACTGAAATCGTGGTGAGCGGCGCACAGTTGCTGCTATCTGAAGAATTCAAATATCTAATCAAAAATGAAAATGAGGATTGATATGCCAATATCAAACCAAATTCAAGTGAAAACCGATACGAAGAATCCGTGTTATTTTCTCACTAAAATAAAGATTAGCTTGCCATGATGTCGGCTTTAGTCCGTTTTTCCATCCGCTTTTATGGCGTCATTATCGGGCTTGCCAGCCTGATGGTTTTTTATGGCTTATACAGCTTAAACCGGGCTAATCTGGATGTTTTCCCTGAGTTTTCGCCTACACAAATCATCATTCAAACTGAGTCTCCCGGCTTATCGGCAGAATTAGTAGAAAGCTTAGTCACCCAGCCGATAGAAACCAGCATTGCTGGCACAGTCGGTGTGAAGGAGATGCGTTCGCAGTCCATTCCAGGTTTATCTATTGTCACGGTTATCTTTGATGAAGATGCCGGCACAGGTGCTGGTATGATTTATCAACATCGGCAAGTTGTTGCGGAACGCTTAAGCACACTGACCAACCAGCTCCCCAAGGGCATCACACCGAATATCACCCCGCTCACTTCATCGGCCAGCACGGTTTTAGGCTTTGGCGTTACTTCTGAAAAACGCAGCTTGATGGAATTACGTACCATTGTCGATTGGACCATTACACCGCATCTACTGGCAATTCCAGGCGTGGCTGATGTCAACGTTTTTGGTGGTGAAGTACGGCAATTTCAGGTACAGATTGATCCGGCAAAACTGGTGCAATATCGAATCAATATCAATGATGTATTGCTAGCCACACAAAAAGCGACAGGTGTCAGCGGTGCTGGTTACATCCAAAACAGCAATCAACGCCTGATTGTGAATACGGAAGGCCAAGCGACCACAGCCGCCACCTTAGCAAAAGCAACCTTGCTACACAAAAATGGCCACACCATTCATATAGGCGATATTGGCCGTGTAGTGGAAGGTGCTGCGCCTTCTATCAGCGCAGCAGCGATTAATCAGGAAACAGGCGTTTATCTATCGGTGCAAGGTCAACTAGGCGCCAATACGCACGCGGTAACTTTAGCCATTGAAGCCGCGTTGCAAGAGCTCAAACCAACATTAGCAGCAGAAAAAGTAATCTTGCATGAAGGTCTGTTTCGCCCTGCCAACTTTATTGAAACTGCCATTCAAGGGGTGCGTACCGATATTTTAATTGGCTCAGTTTTAGTCATCACGGTTTTGTTTTTGTTTTTGTTTAATGTACGTACGGCTTTTATATCAGCCACCGCCATCCCGTTATCATTACTCAGCGCCATTGTGGTATTGCATTATTTTAATATTGGTTTAAATATTATGGTATTGGGCGGCTTGGCAATTGCGCTGGGTGAGGTTGTAGATGATGCGATTATTGATACTGAAAATATTTTCAGGCGCTTACGTGAAAACCGCCTATTACCAAACCCGCAACCGATAGCAAAAGTCGTTTATCACGCATCGATGGAAGTACGCAGTTCTGTCGTTTATGCCACTGTGATTGTAGCGCTGGTGTTTGTACCTCTGCTCACTTTAGGTGGCGTGGCTGGCAAGCTATTTGCACCACTCGGCTATGCATATATCGCCGCCATTATGGCGTCGCTAGTAGTCGCATTAACATTAACACCCGCCCTATGCTACCTCATGCTCGGCAATGCCGAATTGTCTGCTGAAGACCCTCCCCTGATTAAAACCATCAAGCGCAGTTACGTCAAACTGCTGCTCAAAATAGAAAAGCAATACAAAATCATCCTCGCGCTTAGTTTTATATTGATTGCATTAGGTTTAGGCATTTTGCCTCTGTTTAAAAATCAATTTATCCCGGCATTGCATGAAGGCCATTTTATTATGCACATGACGGCTGTGCCCGGCACCTCAGAAACGGAATCATTAAGATTAGGCAAACAGGTTGCCAAGGTGATCGGTGAGATTCCAGGCGTTAAATCTGTGACGCAATGGGTTGGCCGTGCGCAAAATGGTGCTGACACTTTTGGCACACATTACAGCGAATTTGAAATTGAAATCGGCACCTTATCCGGTGAAGAACAAGACCGCATTCTGGCGGATATTCGTGAAGAACTGGCAGGCGACGCGACTGATGAAGACAACGATGGCAAAGCCGAAATTGGCTTTGTAGGCGTTAACTTTGCCATTAACACCTTTTTAACCGAACGCATCGAAGAAACCATTTCAGGTTATGCCGCATCCGTTGTCATCAATATTTATGGTAACGATTTAGACGCGCTAGACCGCGATGCACAAAAAATAGCCAGTGCCGTTTCCAGCATCAAAGGAGCCGAAGGTGTGATGGTGCAATCGCCACCTGGCACGCCACAAGCCGTTATCAGGCTGCGCCCGGATGCGCTATCACGTTGGGGCTTACAGCCTGTAGAAGTGCTGGAAATGATTCGCACCGCCTACGAAAGCGTGCCAATCGGGCAGATTTATCTTGGCAGTCGCGTGGTCGGTTTAAGCGTAGTGCTGGAAGAAGAGGCGCGCGATGATATCGGCGATATTAGTAATATTCCATTATTTAATCCAGATGGCAAATTATTACACTTAAAAGATATTGCCTTTATCAGTCAGGAAAACGGGCGCTCCAAAATTTTACATGCAGGCGCAAAACGTATTCAAACGGTTACGGCTAATGTAGAAGGACGCGATGTTGAAAGCTTTACCGATGAGTTAAAAAAACACATTAAAAATGATATTAACTTGAACACGGGCAATTATTTAGAATTTACAGGTGAAGCAGAAGCCAACGCCAAATCCCGTGAAGATTTAATTGTGCACTCACTACTTGCAGGCATGGCGATATTTCTAATGCTGTATATCGCGTTTGGTCGCCTACGGAATTTACTACTCACCTTTGTTAACCTGCCTTTCGCTTTAATCGGTGGCATACTGGCCGCCCTGTTTACCGGCGGTTGGATATCACTAGGCTCACTAGTAGGATTTGTCACCTTGTTCGGCATTACCCTGCGCAACAGCATTATGATGGTTTCGCATTTCCAACATTTGGTAGACGAAGAAAATTGCATATGGAACTTAGAAACCTGCATCCGCGGCGCATCCGAACGTTTGCCATCTGTACTCATGACAGCATTAGTGACCGCGCTGGGTTTATTGCCTTTGGCTATAGGCAGCGGTCAACCAGGACGTGAAATTGAAGGCCCAATGGCAACCATTATTGTCGGCGGCTTAATAACCTCTACAATATTGAATTTACTGATTCTGCCAGCGATTATGCTGCATTTCGGGCGCTTTGAAAGACGGCTTGAAAACAAGAGATTTGAATAGCCAAGCTTAAGCTAGAAATAGTGCCTAGATTATAAATTTAGGTTATAAATATTGAATATCTGCACACAATATATTGGCAATCGTTAATGTATTCAACTGGTTAATACAGATATTCAATACATCTGGCTAATATCAATAAGCCTCAAAAATACAGATACTTTCCTCTGCATTAAACGTCACCTGCAAATTGGCACGAGTAGCCATTTTTCTAATTTCAGCCATTAGCACCTTATGGTCATCAATACCCTGAATTAAATTAGCACAATAAGCCGAATAAAACCCATGCTGCTTTACCTCACGCACAATAGTGGCAAGGTCAGCAGGCTCTGATGGGTTTAAATCTTTTGATGTTTTTATATTTTTTATTAACATATTTAAGTGATTCATTTATTCAGTCTTAATTGAAGTTGTTTATTGCTTAACCATTTACTCCTATTTCTCGTCATTCAGAGCCTTTAAGCGAAAACTCCATATAGCGTAGCCTTGATAAAGCAAAGCGATCAAGGGGTAGTGGTGATTCGATTTCCCTCAATTTCATTTCATCGAGACTACGCTTCTATCAAATAATAGTGGTCTGTCCCCTATTATTTTTACTATCTATAATTTCAATCCTCAATTTTCATCATTTCTTGTCTGGAACAAACGAGTACCTTAGCGCGAACCATGCAGCTCTTGGTGCGCCTGGGCCAATGAAATTGGTACTTA
>Ga0160183_124069_pt1 | contig 91508 bp, 81 predicted proteins | sample met14sb_FD_108562 | JGI IMG/M metagenome (GOLD analysis project Ga0160183, IMG submission 108562) | Synthetic bacterial communities of pure cultures from sediment of Lake Washington, USA, under high oxygen condition - MT... | ecosystem: Engineered > Modeled > Simulated communities (microbial... >...
CACAGTTCGCCTTCTGAATAAAGGGTTGGGTTATTGAAACAAGCCTTCACGCACTATTGTTGCATGAGCAAAGTGGCGTCTTTTTACTATTTATTAGTGGAAACAGGAGAATAACCATGACTGATTTTGTTACCAAAGATACCGTAAGAACCCGCTACTGGCATACGCTGGACGATGGGCGGGTGCAATGCGATCTCTGCCCCCGGTTTTGCAAGATGCACAAAGGACAGCGCGGCCTGTGCTTTGTCAGGCAAAACCTGGATGACCAGATTGTCATGACCAGTTACGGTCGCTCCAGCGGTTTTGCCATTGATCCCATCGAAAAGAAACCGCTGAACCATTTTTTACCGGGCACCCCGGTATTTTCCTTCGGCACCGCCGGATGCAATCTGGCCTGTAACTTTTGCCAGAATTGGGACATCAGCAAATCGCGGGAAATGGATACCTTGATGAGCAAGGCATCTCCCGATGCCATTGCGCAGACGGCACTTGATTATGGCTGTGACAGCGTCGCTTATACCTATAACGATCCGGTCGTTTTTCATGAATATGCGATTGATACCGCCCAGGCCTGTCGGCGTCTGGGCATAAAATCAGTGGCGGTATCTGCAGGGTATGTTTGCGCGGAACCCAGAGTCGAGTTTTACCAATGGATGGATGCCGCCAATATTGATTTAAAAGCCTTCACCGAACATTTTTATCACAAAATTGCCGGCGGACATTTGGAACCGGTATTGGAAACGCTTAAGTACATCAAGCATGAAACATCGGTCTGGCTGGAGCTGACCACCTTGGTTATTCCGGGCGAGAACGATTCGGAAGCCGAGCTGGAAGCCATGACCCAATGGGTGGTCGAGAACCTGGGGCCGGATGTGCCGATACATTTCACCGCGTTTCATCCAGATTGGAAAATGCGCGATAAACCGCCTACGCCGCTTTCATCCTTGTTGCAGGCGCGACGAATCGCTTTAAAAAATGGGATACATTATGCCTATGTGGGCAATGTGCATGATAAATCCGCAGAGAGTACCTATTGCCACAGCTGCAAAAAATTATTGATAGGCCGAGACTGGTACGAGTTGTCCGACTGGAATCTGGATGCGTCCGGAAATTGCCGTTTTTGCGGCGAGCGCTGTGCGGGAGTCTTCAATCCAAAGCCGGGGAACTGGGGGGCGAAGCGAAAAGCGGTTGTTATGGGGTGATTGGTATGGCCAATGTTAAATGGAACGGTCAATTGGGTTGTGAAAAGATGCAACCCAATTGACACCGCTTAAGTTAAAGCGAATCGCCAATATACCAGGCCGGACGGGGCATGTTGCCGCGTCCGAAACGTTTTGCGTTGAAAATAAGTGTAATCGCTTTGCTTGAGCAATGCTCAATGTGACGGATGCGACGATGATGATTTTGTTACATCGGTTCTGCGCAAAATATAGCGATCTGCAAGTTTGCCGGAGATACGATTGCCATTGTTATCGAGCTGAGTGAGCGTATTTTCGCCGACAAGATATTGCCGTGTAGTTGAATTATCGCGTGGCGTTAAAACAATCGTATTGTTGTTATTACCCCCAGTAAATTTCCCTTTTTCCACAATTTCTCTTTCCGACTTGCCAACGTATTGGGTAATCAAGAGATAACTGTTGTTTTTGTTCAAGGCGAGTGTCGTTTTTACGCCCTTGCAATCATCGCAAGGCAGAAAGCCGTGATAAACGCCCGGCCAATCAAGGCTATTTTGCGCATGATGCGTATCCGTATCCGTATCCGTTGTCTCAGTCGATTCAGCAAAAACAGGGTTGCAGCCCGAAAAAATTGCGATGAAAAGAGAAAAAGTCAGAATTTGTCTAAATGTTTGCATATTTGTTCCTCGGAAAAATGACGATAACAGTAAAGTAGCCGCGTAGGCCGGGTTAGCTTTAGGGTAACCCGACCTGCACTTATTTCTACAGCGAATCGCCAATATACTTCTTATAAAAAGGCCAGGTTTTAACGTGCAGATGTTTCCTGATCGGGGATTTAATGACCGATACGCATAAAGCGATGGAAAACAGGCACCAAACCGCGGCATATTCGTTAGGATCGGTGGTGGTCACGTCGGAAATAAACGGGCCGATTAAATAATGAAAGGCCACGAAACGCCATGAACCGTACATAAGCGGCAGGTAAAAGGCGACCACGATATAAGTAAACGCATGCAAGCCCCAGTTAAAGCCGAACAGCCAGCCCACAGGATCCGACATCAGGCCGTTCAACGGCATTTGCCAAGCGATGTGCCACGAGCCGGAGGTAGAACAAACACTCGGCCCGCAAAAACCTTCCACGCCGATGTTGCAAGAACCTGCCCAGACAAAAGGATACATCTTGATCAGCATGAACAACGTACCGATGGCGCAGATAGTATAGACAGTCGTTCGAATTTTTAGCTTGACGCTTTCCGGGATGAAGTACATCGCGACCATGTTGACAAAAAACGGCTGGAACGAAACGTGCAAATAGCCCAGCAGCGTTAGTATCTGATTATTCGGATTGTCACATAAATCGATATAGACGTAAGTTACCGCCTGTAACAATTCCATTAAAGCAAAATAAGTTAACGGAACCCAGAGTTCTTTAGATTCCCCTTGTTTAATTGCAACATAAGCTGCGGTACTAAGACCTGCGACGGCTAAAACACCGGACGCTTCACCACTCCAACACATAGAACTGACACCTTTTTTAAATTATTAAATACTGTCTACTCATGAACAACTTTGTGAGCCAGCAGTAATGTTTTATTGGCTATGCGGATTGTTAGAGCGGTATATCGCTATTGAAGTGAAGATCAATAGGTCATGTCGACAGCCAACATAGCTATAGCTTTGTTTTTATAACCCGCCGGCAGGAACATTTGGTGATCGAAACAAACGGTTGTAAACCCGCCCATTGTATTACAAATAGTCAGGAATTGAGAAAATGTAATACACCCCTTAAAGACATTTCACCACGAAGGCACGAAGTTCACGAAGGAAAAGACGCGAAGCCTATGAATGAATACGAGAGGTAATGCGCAAACAGTAGAGGCTTTTGGCGAAGCAGGAGCGGTTGCCGAGAGGGGAGTACCGGCAATGGCAAGTAGTCACATAAAAACTTCGTGTCTTCGTGGTGAATCAATCTCCTGCATTTTATTGATTGAAGCTTAAGTTGATGCAAATGAGCGCTTGCCCTGCTAAATGCCCTTATAGCCGGAAGTGATCGGGTAGCGCCGGTCGCGGCCGAACGCCCTTGCCGTGATCCTGATTCCCGGCGGGGACTGTCTGCGCTTGTATTCGTTCCGGTCGACCAGGCTGACGGCTCTGGCTACATCTTCGCGCCTGAATCCGGCGGCGATGATTTCAGCGGCGGACTGGTCCTTTTCGATATAACGCTCCAGGATCGGGTCCAGCACGTCGTAGGGCGGCAAGGAGTCCGCATCGACTTGGTCGGGGGCCAGTTCTGCCGAAGGCGGACGGATAATAACCCGTTCCGGTATCACCTGAGATAAGGAATTGCGATAACGCGCCAACTGGTAAACCAGCAGCTTGGGCACGTCCTTGATCGGCGCAAAACCGCCGGACATATCGCCGTACAGGGTCGCGTAACCGACGCTCATTTCGCTCTTGTTGCCGGTGGTTAATAACAGCTTGCCCTGTTTGTTCGACAGCGCCATTAACACCACGCCGCGGCAACGCGCCTGAATGTTTTCCTCGGTGGCGTCTTTGGCCGTGCCGGCAAAAAGATCGGCCAGCATGCCGGTGAAGGCATTAACGGCGGGTTCTATCGGAATAATGTGATGCTTGACGCCCAGGGCTTCCGCTTCCAGCACCGCATCTTCGTTGCTCATGTCCTGCGTATAGCGTGACGGCAGCAGTACGGCTTCGACTTTGTCAGCGCCCAACGCATCGACGGCCAAAGCCAGAACCAGCGCAGAATCGATGCCGCCGGACAAACCCAAAATGGCTCCCTGGAAACCGTTTTTGCGCACATAATCTTTAATGCCCAGCACCAGAGCCTGATATTCGCTGGAGACTTCATTGTAGGACGACGCACAGGTGGTTTTTACGGGCTTATTGCCGTCAAACTCGACTACGCTGGTCTGCTCTTTAAATTCCGCGGCACGGAAGACGATATCGCCCTCGGCGTCAACGACGAAAGACGCGCCGTCGAAAATCAATTCATCCTGACCGCCGATCTGATTGACGTAAACCAACGGAATCTGTGCGGCTTTAACCTGGCTGCAAATAATGGCTTCGCGCTGATGGATTTTTCCCGAATTGAACGGCGAGGCGTTAAGGGTCAACAGCAACTCCGCTCCAGCCTGTTTGTTATCTTCAATAATGCCCGGTCTCCAAACATCTTCGCAAATGGTCAGCCCTACAAATGTGCCGTTGAACTCAAATACGCAAGGTTGGCTGCCTGCCGTAAAATAACGCTGCTCATCAAATACACCGTAATTGGGCAGCGCCCGTTTGCGGTAGCAGGCCAGTATCGCGCCCTGATGCAATACCGCCGCACTGTTGTAAAGCTTGTCGCCATCGTGTTCGGGAAAACCGACGACCAGCGCAATACCGGCAACGCGGTCGGCCAGTTGATAAAGCGCGTTATTGGCGGCAGCAATAAAATCGGCGCGCAATAACAGGTCTTCCGCCGGGTAGCCGGTAATGGTCAGTTCGGGAAAGACGACCATATCCGCGCCCAATTCGTCACGGGCATGGATGGCGGCTCTGGCGATGTTGTCGACATTGGCGGCGATGTCGCCGACCAGGAAGTTGGTCTGGGCTAGGGCTATTTTCAGGGTCATTCGTTAAGTTAAAACAGTCTGATGGTCATTGTTCGTACGCCCAAAACACCAAGTAGATACCGGCGTTCTGTTGTATTTAAACTTATTGCGGGGCGCTTTGTTAAGCTTCAATTAATGCTCTGGAGAAATTTTTTAAAAAGATTTTCATCTTTTTTAAGATCGATAATTTTAAGAAATGGTTCCAAGTTGCTCGTGTTTAACAATCTTTTACCTTGTTCTACAATAGAAACGGAGTTATCTATTGTATTTTCAACTGTACCAATCCATTTTGCCCAGCGGCGTAGTTCTTCAAAACTCATTTGATCTATATCATTTTCTTTTAATTCATTAATCTTATTTCCAAGCTCTATAACAAGAAGCTCTCGAAGGTCATTTTCTAGGTAAAGCGCCTCTACACCAGATATTTCTGCAACAGTTTCTTCAATATAATGAGGGCCCTCAATTTTTCTATTTTCTATCGCTTTAATATCTTCTATTTCTTGATTTGTTGCCAATCTTTGAGTAGTTAATAAATTTGTTCGTGTTTTAACCATATTTAATAATCGACCAACAACTTCATCTGGACACCCCTTGTTGCGAGAGATCAATGGTCGTGTGTATTTTTGTACCCAATCAGCACCATTTTTTGAGCTTCTTATATCGTGTATTCTTTTCTCTATCTCTTCAATCTGGAAATTGAAACTCCAAAGCTTTTCACGATTTTCAACTTCTGTTACATCTCTATCAAATTTACGTGATAATGTTTCAAAGTCTACACCGAAGTATGTTCTACCACAGTCTTTTCCAATATTTGTTTCATACCCATCTTTGGTGGCGACGACATATCCCTTTGTATGCTGCGTATGGCAGTTAGATAATCCACAGCGAATTTTTTCTTTAAAAATATATCGACCTATTATTGAATCTAATTTCTTGTCTTTTGGGTTAAGGTCTTTAACAAACCCAGGTCTTGACTCAATATCCTCCCATGCTTCAGTCTTAATTAAGCCTTTGTTTGTGTTTATGGTTATCAATTTTTACTCCAAAGCGCAGAAAGTAATCTTCTATGTAATTCGATACTAAGTACCTATTCATAAACATTTAGGTGTTAGTTGTTCTTAAGCTACTGTTTCATACATCAACTTAAGTAATGTATCTAAATTAAATAGCTACTTTGTCGGGTTAGCCAAGCAGTATACTTTGAATACTATAAACATCCCTTCATAGCTACGCCAATATCCGTAGGCGAACTAACGACTTCAATCCCCGCAGCTTTAAGCGCCGCAACTTTACCTTCCGCAGTGCCTTTACCGCCGGTCACAATTGCACCGGCATGACCCATGCGCTTGCCTGGGGGGGCGGTTTGTCCGGCAATATACGCAACCACAGGTTTGGTGACATGGGCTTTGATATATTCAGCAGCATCCTCTTCTTCGCCGCCGCCGATTTCGCCGACCATCACGATGCCTTTGGTTTGCTCGTCAGCCTGAAAACGACTGAGCACATCGACGAAATTCATGCCGTGGATCGGATCGCCGCCGATGCCGACGCAGGTGCTTTGTCCCAAGCCTTGCGCGGTGGTTTGATGCACCGATTCGTAGGTTAAGGTGCCGGAACGCGACACGATGCCGATCGATCCTGGCAGGTGAATCTTGCCGGGCATGATGCCGATTTTGCATGCGCCGGGGGTGATGACGCCGGGGCAGTTGGGGCCGATCAGCAATGCGCCGGAGCCTTCCATTGCCGCCTTAACGCGCAGCATTTGCAATATGGGTATGCCTTCGGTAATGCAGACAATCAGTTTAATCCCGGCATCGACAGCTTCCAGGATGGCGTCGGCCGCGTAAAAAGGCGGCACGTAAATGACGCTGGCGGTGGCTCCGGTATCATTGACGGCATCCTGTACGGTGTTGAATACCGGCAGGCTCAAATGGGTTTCGCCGCCGCGTTCAGGGGTTACGCCGCCGACTAATTGCGTGCCGTAGTCCAACGCTTGCTGGGAATGGAAAGTGCCTTGTTTGCCGGTAAAGCCCTGGCAAATCACTTTGGTGTCTTTGTCGATTAAAATGCTCATGCGGCCTCCGCCAACGCTACGACTTGTTCTGCCGCGTGTGCCAAATCATCCGCCGCATAAAGATTCAATCCGGTGTTGCTCAGCAAGGCTCGGCCTTGTTCGGCATTGGTGCCTTCCAGACGCACCACGACGGGCACGGCAACGTGAACCTGCTCGACAGCGGCCAAAATGCCCGCGGCGATAATGTCGCACTGGACGATGCCTCCGAAAATATTCACCAACACCGCTTTGACGCTGTGGTCCGACAGGATCAGCTTGAACGCCTCGCAGACTTTTTCAACGCTGGTGCCGCCGCCGACATCGAGAAAATTGGCCGGTTGCCCGCCTTTAAGCTTGACCAGATCCATGGTCGCCATCGCCAGTCCCGCACCGTTGACCATGCAGCCGATATTGCCTTCCAGGGTGATGTAATTCAGCCCGAATTGCTGGGCTTTGTTTTCTTTTTCATCTTCCTGATCGGCATCTTTCATCGCCCTTATATCGGGATGCGCTTCGACCGCGTTATCGTCGAAATTGATCTTGGCATCCAGCGCTATCAGCTCGCCGCTGTCGGTTTCTATCAAGGGATTAATTTCAATCTGGCTGGCATCCTTGGCTAAAAACAGATCGTACAAACCCTGCATGATTTTTCCCAGCGCTTTGATCTGCGGCCCTTTAAGCCCCAAGGCGTAGGCGACCTTCCGGCATTGATAGCCTTGAAGACCTGCGGCAGGATGGACCGGCACCGAGATAATCTGCTCGGGTGTTTCATGAGCGACGGTTTCTATATCCATGCCGCCCGCTGCCGAGGCAATAAAAATAATGCGCTCGCTGCCCCGGTCGACCAGTACGCTCAGATATAACTCGCGTTTGATCGGGTAGGTTTTTTCTATCAGTAATGAATTAATCGGCAAGCCTTCCGCGCCGGTCTGTTTGGTCACCAGCCGCTTTCCAAGCATGCCCCGGCTAAACTCGGCCACTTCAGCCAGCGTTTTGGCCAGCTTTACGCCGCCGACTTTGCCTCGCCCACCGGCATGAACCTGCGCTTTAACCACCCAACCGTCACCGCCCAGTTCTTTGGCAACCTGCTCGGCGCTTTCCGGCGTTGTCGCCTGCTTTCCATCAGGCACAGGTATGGAGTAATGCAAAAACAACTGTTTAGCCTGATATTCATGAATATTCATTAATGACTCCTTGGATTAACCGGCAAAGTCCGGCGAGGGTATTTTTCACACACAGATGACAACTAAATGCTACGATTAAAGGCGTTATTGAGCATTTTAACGAAGTCCCTGCAAAACGCCATTTTAAAAATAAACATGCCGGCAAATACCCACGAGACCATCTTCCCCTGTCCTTTTTCCAAGGGTTACGGCATTCCCGCCCAACAAGCCTGGATATTGTTAAAGGTTTTTTTAGGCTATCGACTTGTCCTGGCCGGCCTATTTGTTACGTTGTTTTACAGTTACACGGATGCTTCATTACTCGGCGCTTACGACAGTAAATTATTCACTTACAGCAGCCAAAGCTACTTGATACTATCGATCCTTTCCGGTATCTGCATAACCTGGCGACTGACCAGTTACTCCACGCAAGCGCAACTGCTTATTTTTAGCGATATACTCATCCTGACCTTGATTATGCATGCTTCCGGCGGCATTAACAGCGGCATGGGTACTTTGCTTGCCGTATCCATCGCCGCAGGCGGCTTATTGATTGGCGGTCGCTGCGCCATGTTATTTGCCGCACTGGCCAGTTTGGCCGTGTTGACCGAACAAGTCGTTGCCGATTACACGCACAGTTTTAATTCGACCTCTTATGCCAATGCCGGGATGCTGGGCGCTGCCTTTTTCACCATTGCCTTGTTGTCGTATATCCTCGCCAAACGTAGCGAACAGATATTTCAGCTTGCCGATCAACAAAAACAAACCATCATTAAACTGGAAGATCTCAACAAGTACATTATCCAGCATCTGCAATCGGGCATCATTATCGCCAACAAGCAGCAGGCCATTCAGATGGCCAATGAGGCGGCATTACGACTGGCAAATCTATCGACATTGCCGGTCAGGCTTGGCGATATTTCGGCATATTTAGCTGAAGCTTTTCAAACCTGGTTATCCGATCCCGAACAAAATCTTGTGCTGCTGCAACTGCCGAACCAGTCCGAAATCCATAGCCGATTCATGCCCCTCCCGATCGGTCATGAATTTTTTTACATGATTATTCTTGAGGATATTGCGCTTTATAACCAACAGGTGCAGCAAAGCAAGCTCGCATCGCTGGGACGGCTTACCGCCAGTATCGCCCACGAAATACGCAACCCGTTAGGCGCCATCAGTCACGCAGGACAACTCCTCTCGGAAAATCCGCAGTTATCCGTCCAGGACCGGCGGCTGACAGAAATCATCCAGACCCACTCGGTCCGCGTCAACCATATCATTGAGGACATCTTGCAGCTGTCCAGAAGAACCGATTCAAGGCGGGAAAAGATTCGGCTAAAGCCCTGGCTGGATAATTACCTGAAAAATTTCACGCTTGAACATGCCGTTAATGTGGACGCATTCCAGCTTTTGTACCCTGATGAATCTTTATGCGCGTTTATAGACCCAGGTCATTTAAGGCAGATTACCGACAACCTGTGCCGGAATGCGCTGAAATACGGCAAGCCTGAGGCCGGGCCCATAATATTACGCGCTTTTGCCCTGCAACAGGCGCCTTGCATAGAGATCATTGATAACGGTTCCGGCATCAGCCGCGAACACCAGAGCCACCTGTTTGAGCCCTTTTTTACCACCTCTTCCAGCGGTACGGGATTGGGACTTTATATCTCAAAAGAGTTAGCCGAATTAAATCAGGCAAAATTGAGCTATTATTTAACCGACGATAGCCGGAGCTGTTTCCGGCTCTGCTTGTTGAATGCGGAACAGACCCTAATTGACCTATGAATAAACCACTGGCATTGATTGTAGACGACGAACCCGATATTCGTGAACTGTTGGAAATCACCCTTAACAGGATGAATATCCGGACAGCCTGCGCCGAAAATATTGCTCAAGCCAAGGCATTATTGAAGCAAGAGTCCTGCGATCTTTGCCTGACCGACATGAAACTGCCGGACGGCAACGGCCTGGAACTGGTTGACTTTATACAAACGCTGTCCGCACCGATACCGGTCGCCGTGATTACTGCGCACGGCAATATGGAGTCGGCCATTCTGGCGATGAAAAAAGGGGCATTCGATTTCGTTTCCAAGCCGTTTGATTTACCCGGATTGAGGTTGCTCATTAACAATGCCTTAAAACTTTCCGATGCCGGCGCCACCAAAGAAAGACGAACCCGGCACACGCTGCTGGGCGAATCGTTAATCATGCAGGAGATCAGGGCAAAAATAGGGAAACTCGCCCGCAGCCAAGCGCCGGTTTATATCAGCGGCGAGTCGGGCTCAGGCAAAGAGCTGGTTGCAAAGTTGATTCATCAGCAAAGCTCCCGCAGCGATCATGCTTTTGTAGCGATTAACTGCGGTGCGATCCCGCACGACCTGATGGAAAGTGAATTCTTCGGTCATAAAAAAGGCAGTTTTACCGGTGCCGTCAGCGACAAAAAAGGCTTATTCCAGGCCGCAGAAGGCGGCACTCTATTTCTTGATGAAGTTGCCGATTTGCCTCTGTCCCTGCAAGTCAAGCTACTGCGCGCCATACAGGAAAAGAAAATTCGCCCGGTCGGCGACCAGCAGGAAATCCCGGTCGACATTCGTTTGCTCAGCGCCACGCATCGAAACCTCAACGACATGGTTCGGGATGGCAGCTTCAGGCAGGATTTATATTACCGGATCAATGTCATCGATCTTCATGTTCCACCCTTGCGAGAGCGGCCTGGCGATATACCCGCCCTTGTCGAGCATATATTGGCCAAACTGACGGGCGCCAACAAACAGGATAGGCCGGTCTTATCGGCATCCGCATTAGCGGCATTGCAGAAGTATCATTTTCCGGGCAATGTTCGGGAGCTTGAAAATATCATGGAAAGAGCCCTTGCGCTGTATGACGGCAACAACATAGAGAGTGATGATTTGAACCTACCGATAGATGCGCATAAAGCGGCTAAATCGGCGGAATATAGCCCGGTTTTGGGATCATTGGAGGATCATCTGGAAGGCATTGAAAGAAAAGCCATTACCCTGGTGCTGGAAGAAAATGAAGGGGACAAAACCGCGGCAGCCAAACAGCTGGGGCTGTCTTTCAGATCGTTGCGCTATCGTTTGAAACAGCTGGATATGGATCATTAATAGCGGATCAAGGCAAAACCTCACCGATACTCCCACCCCTCTGAAAGTACATTGGTAAATATTTCATTGCAACCTCCTGACACACAAAGGCAGTCAAAAATGTGAACTGCCCGGCATTTTTGACCGGATAGCTACAGCAATGTTCTGATTCATCATATTGTCATAAAAGTAATTTATCGTTGCCTAATTTCCAGCACAAAGGCAAATCAATGTTTGACCAATCCTTATTAAACCAATCGAAAGCGGGACTGTCCGAAATCGAGGCAGAATATATTGCCAGCAGTCTTCTAAAAGTCTGTTCCACGGTATCGCCCCAACAAACCAATAGTGAAGTGACCGCGCTGTTGGACGAGCAGCGCGACCTGATTTCTATTGCCGTGGTAGAGAATGGCAGGCCGATTGGTTTGATTAGCCGCAATATTTTTATGGAAGGCATGGCCAAGCCTTTCCACCATGATTTGTTCGACCGAAAAAGCTGCATTGCGTTCATGGACAAAGATCCGCTCATCGTCGATCAAAACATGAGCATTCAAACGCTCAGTTTTAAGGTGTTGGGTTCCGGTCGCAAAACCATCAACGACGGATTTGTTATCACCGATGAAAAAGGCGATTACCTGGGACTCGGTACCGGCGAAGATTTAATTCGGGTCGTTTCTTTTTTACAGGCGGAAAAAAACCGGCTGGTAACAGAGAGCATTAATTACGCAAGCATCATTCAAAAATCCTTCCTGCGTTCGTCAAGAGAAGACATGAGCGCTGTGTTGCAAGACTACTTTATGCATTGGGAGCCGCGCGACAAAGTAGGCGGCGACTATTATTTCTGCAAAAAATTCGATGACGGTTTCTTTCTTGCGTTGATCGATTGCACGGGGCATGGCGTTCCCGGCGCCTTTATGACGCTGATTATGGCGTCTTTCCTCGATCATATCCTGCATGAAGATAATCGTCACGACCCTGCCGGCGCGCTGGCGATAATGAATAAAAAGGTCAAGAGGGCGCTTGGCCAGATAAACGAGGCGGCCACTGACGGCATTGACGTCGACAGGTTTTCTTCAGCGCAGAGCGGGCAATCCGATGACGGCATGGACACGGCTTTCTGCTGGGTCAATACGCAAAACGGTACGCTTACTTATGCCGGGGCCAAAACCCCCTTGTTTTACATAGGCGATACATCATCCGACGTACTCTTGCTGGATCCGGATCGTAAAGGCGTCGGCTATATTGACACGCCGATGGATTATGAATGGACCAACCAACAGCTCCCGTTAACAAAAGGGATGTGCCTTTATCTGACCACCGACGGGATCATCGATCAGATTGGCGGGTTAAAAAAGATCGCGTTTGGCAAAAAACGCTTTTCGGCGCTACTTCAGGATAATTACCTCAAACCCATGCCGGAGCAGGAGTCTATTATCATGCAAGCCTATTATGACTATCAGGGAAAGCAGAAGCGGCGCGACGATGTGTCTCTGATGGGATTCAGATTCTAATTAACGGGGGAATTTTATGCTTATCGATCTGTTTACCGTATTCCGCGAAGAGGCTGATGCTAACGGTATTGTTTTTTATTACAGCGGTATTCTTTCACAGAATGTCATCATAACCATGAGTGACTCTTTAAAACAAAAACTGCAAATTCAGGATGAAAAGGGAGCCAGATCCCGCAAGGTGTTCTCCACCTTTATCGAAATGATACAAAATGCGCTGCACTACTCACCCGGTGCGCCCGATTCTGACGACACCAAGGAAGGCTCTATCATTGTCGGCAAAAAAGAAGATAAATATTTTATTATCTGTGCAAATTTTATTCAAAAACAGCATGAAACGCGCATCCGCGAGAAAATTGACCCGATCCTGGAAATGAGCGCCGACGAAATCAGGCAAGCTTATCGTACACAATTGAAAAATGATCAGCACAGTGACGATACGATCAGTAAAGGTGCGGGTCTTGGATTTTTAACACTGGCAAGAGATTCAATCGAACCTATCCAATACGCTATCAGAGATGCAATAGGGTATGAAAATGAACTGTCTTGCTTTTATCTCAAAGCTACTATTTAAGGAACTATCATGACCGACATCTACATTCCAGCCACTTCCGATACACCTGAAATCAACTTTAAATTTTCAAGCAACACGCTGAGTATGTCCGGTGAAGCATACCCTGAAAACGGCGTTGAATTTTTCCGTCCTATCCTTCGGCAATTGCAGAGTCATTTAACATCGCTGAACGGCGACGCTATTGAATTTAATTTTCAGCTCACTTATTTCAACAGTGTCAGCACTAAAATTTTTTTTAGCATGTTTGAGTTATTAAACGAATACGCTAAAGCCCATCCAAATTGCGTCTTGTTAAACTGGCATCATGATGAAGACGACGACACGATTCTGGAATTAGGTCAGGATATACAGGAAGACTTTACCTGGATCGATTTCAACGCGATCGTGTTAGCGTAATTATTCGGCCCGGCCTCGTTTCCAGGCCGAGTCATGATCTATGGTGATGTCTGACTGGAATCGCAAAGCTCGTTTTTCGATTCCAGTCATTGCGCTTGGTGACGCAGAGCATCTACGTCACGCGTAAGGGGGGTTGTTTATGAGGCAGCGAAGATAACAGCGCTTTGCAGATCAATAAAAAAAGGGAGACCATCCGGCCTCCCTTTCATACACAGTCAATAACCTAAGTTTTATGCCTTATATTGATCCATGGCTTCCAGTTTTGCTATAGCCCCTTTTATTTTTGCGTCAATCTCGGCATTCAATTCACTAGCGGGATAGACTTTTTCCAATAAACCTTCTGCAACCAGGGCGTCTTTTATCCAGCGTTTGGTGAATCGGTAATTGTTATACGCCGTGACAACGTCTCCTGTTTTTGGATCTTTTAATCCGGCGCTTTTTGCCGCGACAGCAGCGGGTTTTTTAGCTGTTGCGGATTTGGCAGGGGCCGCCTTTGTGGTTTTAGGCGCCGCAGGTTTGGCCTCTGCCTTGGTCGCAGTCGCTTTAGTTGCTGCCGGTTTGGCTGCTACAGGCGGCACTGCTTTAGTTGCCGCAGCCTTAGGTGCAACAGTTTTAGCCTCTGCCGGTTTAATTGCCGCCGGTTTTTCTTTGGTAACGGCAACTTGGGGCTTTGGCTGTTCCACGGCTGCTGCCTGTGGTTCAGGTTTTGCGGCCGGTGCTTTGGATTTAGCAGTTGCTTTCTGTTCGTCTATAATCGCATAAACAACATAGGCAACAAAAATAGTAGTTAATATAAACAACCCTTCAATCATAATGGCTCTCCACCTCTTTAAAAGTTAATTTTTTTATCACTGCTTTGAAATTAAGCGTCGCCGGTTAGCAGGTAAGCTTTCGTTCACACCCCTCACCTATAATTCAAGCAGGTAAACCGTACCGCTAGTGCCGGAATATACCAGAAGCCTGTGTGCAGGGAAAACTCTAATTCGAAAAAACGTAAATCTGTCCGATACTTAGGGATAAGCCCGGCGATTACCAGCATATTTGCCTTTGTGCCAGTTTAGGTAAATCGTCACGCAAGCCCATGGCGTAACGGTTAAAATAAGCCTTGACCCATGCCGAGTTATTGACCAGGTTCATTCCCGCCGAGCGCAAGCCGACCAAGGGCTGCGCGCTCACGCTATAGGTCTTGTTGAGTGCATCCATGCTCGACATCATCATCAGGTTATCGCCTTTACGCCAGCGCTCATAACGACGCAGGTAACGTGAGCTGGGTAACGGTCTTTTTTCCTGTCGGGTCTGGATTACCAGCTCCGCAATCGCTGCGGCATCCAACAGCCCGGCATTCACGCCTTGTCCGGCCAGAGGATGCATGGCATGGGCGGCATCGCCGCATAGCGCGAAACGTTGGTCGACATAGCTGTTTGCGTATTGAAAGCGTAAAGGAAATGCGGCGCGGGGGCCGACGTCCAGCATCTTGCCAAGAATGCCGCCTGAAGCTTGTTCCAGAACTTGCAGGAAGTCTTGATCGGCAAGCGCCAGATGGCTTTTTGATGTTGCCGAGCTCAGGGTCCAAACAATCGAACACTGTCCGTTTTTCAGCGGCAAAAAAGCCAATGGACCTTCATCCAGAAAACGTTGCCAGGCGGTGAACTGATGACTCTTCTCAGTGCTTACCGTAGCGACCAGTCCATCCTGATGATAGTCCCAGCCGGTAACGTCGATACCCGCCATCGCTCTTAATGTAGAGTCGCGTCCGTCTGCTGCAATCACCAGATCGGCCTCAAGGATTCGGCCGTCTTCCAGTCGCAACTGCCTGCTACTTTCGTTAAGCTGCATATCGACGACTTTTGCAGGTGTAATGCAAGTGGCCGAGGGCAAGCTGTCCAGCACATCCCAAAGGGCGGCAACGGTAACCCGGTTTTCGACCAAGTGCCCGAGTTCATTAAATTCGGTGTCGGCGCAATCAAAATGCAATTCCCCGTCGGCGCGGGCATCCCATACCCGCATGTCGCGGTAAGCGCAAACGCCGCGTTGCACCATGCCCGGCCAAGCGCCCACCATTTCCAGGATGTTCTGGGAGGCCTTGGTTAAAGCGGAGACGCGAATATCGATAGGTTCCGGCGGCCACTGCCGTTCCGGGTTAAACCGTTCCAACAGCGCAACCTTGATGCCGCCATGCGCCAGAGCGCAAGCTGTTGCCGCGCCTACCATACCGCCGCCGCAGACGATGACTTCATAACGTTCGATCATTGTTCTATCTCCTGCTACCCAGCCGGGGCAAGCGCCCGGCTAAGCCCATGGCATGGCGTGTAAGCAATGCTTTTGCGGCGGGAATATGATCCAGCACCGCCAGGCCGATATTCCTGGCGGCAGCCAATGCCAGCCAGTCATTGGAAAAAATCCGCACCACCGTATCGGTAAAGCCGATGGTTCGGTCATGATCTGTCTGCCTGGATTCGGCGTAAGCCGTTAAAAAATCGGCGGCGCCTATATCCAGGCCTGCCTCATGTTGCTTGATGATCATCTCGGCCAGTTGGACAACGTCGCGCAGACCCAGGTTAAACCCTTGACCCGCAACCGGATGCAGCTGATGCACCGCATTGCCGATGACCACGGTTCGGGCTGCGATCATTTTTTCGGCGCGTATCAGCGACAACGGGAACGCCCGCCGGGGAGCCGCCAAACCAAGCTCGCCCAGCCTATAACCGAAGCACTGCTGTAGCTCGGCCAAAAAATCCGTCTCGCTGCCGGACATCAACGCATCGGCATCTTCGCTGCTGCGCGTCCAGACCACGGCGCAATGATTGTTATCGACCGGCAGCAAGGCCAGCGGCCCGGAAGCGGTAAAACGCTCGAACGCGGTATTCTTATGGGGCAGGGATGCTTTAACCGTGGTGACCAGCGCGGTCTGTCCGTACTCGGTGATGTGCTGGGCTATTTCCAGCAACTTGCGCACCGAGGAGTTGCCGCCGTCCGCGCCAACCAGCAGTTTGGCCGAAACGTTTAACGGTTCATCGCCGCGTTTCAGGCTGACATTGACGGCGTCATGACCGGCCATCAAGCCGACCAGTCGGGCAGGGCAGATCAGTTCTATATCGGACTCGGCAACAAGCCTGGCGACATGCGTTTCAATATCCCGCGCGGTAATGACGTAGCCCAGCGCCGCCACATTTTCTTTGTGCGCCGAAAGCCTGACTTTGCCGAAATGGCCTTGATCGGAAATATGGATGTTCTTGATTGCGGTGGCGGCCTGGCTGATGCCCTGCCAGATACCCAGCGACTCAAGCATTTTTACGGTACCGGCGGCCAACGCCAAGGCCCGGTCGCCGGCGGGGGAGTCATGGTGTTGCTCGCGGGTGCCGGCTTCAACTATCGCAATCTTCAGCCCGGTTTCTTTTAACGCCAGAGCCAGGCAGTTACCTGCCAAGCCGCCGCCGGCAATTAATAAGTCGTAATCATGTTGCATCAGCTCGCCTGCATTAAGCTTTCAATTTCCGCAATGGTCTTGGGCGCGCCGCCGGTCAAAATCTCATGTCCCTCGGCGGTTACCAGTACATCGTCTTCGATGCGTATGCCGATGCCGCGCCATTGCTCGTCAACGGTCAGGCAATCCGCGGGGATATACAGGCCCGGTTCGATGGTCAGTACCATGCCGGGTTCCAGCAAACGCCATTCCTTATCCAGTTTATAGTCGCCGACATCATGCACATCCATGCCTAGCCAGTGGCCGATCCGGTGCATGTAAAACTGTTTGTATTTTTCATCCTTGATCAGCTTGGTTACTTTGCCTTTGAGCAGGCCCAGCGACACCAGTCCTTTGGTGAGCACCTCAACCGACGCGTCATGCGCCAGATGCCACGGCAGACCTGGCTTGATCTGTGCGATTGCGGCCGTCTGTGCATCCAGGACCAGCTGATAAAGCTGTTTTTGCGGCTCGCTAAAACGCCCGGAAACCGGGAAAGTGCGGGTAATATCGGCGGCGTAATGGTCGCATTCCGCACCGGCATCAATCAGCAGCAAGTCGCCGCTTTTTAATTTATCGGCATTTTCAGTGTAATGCAGTACGCAGGCGTTTTTTCCTCCGGCGACAATCGAAGGATAAGCAACCGCGCGCAAGCCGTCCTGGATAAAGTTATAAATGATTTCGGCTTCTATCTGGTACTCATACAGACCGGGCTTGCATCTTTGCATGGCTTTGACATGAGCGTTGGCGGAAACGTCGGCGGCGCGACGCATCAGCTTGAGTTCTTCAGGGCTCTTGAACAGCCGCATTTCGTGCAGAATATGCTCCAGCGAAGCCAGTTCACCCGGCGCAGTAACGCCGCTTCTGGATTGGCTGCGGATATGATTTATCCAGACCAATAAGTTGTGATCGAGATCGGAATCGCGCCCGATCGGATAATAGACCTTGCCTTTGTCTTCCAACAAGCCCGGCAAAATATCATCCAGATCGTCGATCGGAAAGGAATCATCAGCCTTATAATGAACGGTAGCGCCTTCAAGACCGGCGTGCGCGCCTTCCCACAAGGCTTTTTTCTCATCGAATTCGCGGCAAAATAAAATGTATTCGCCTTGCTTGCGGCCGGGGATAAACACAGCCAGGGAATCCGGTTCATTAAAGCCGGTCAAATAATAAAAGTCGCTATCCTGCCGGAACGGGTAATTCACATCCCGATTGCGAGCCCGAACTGCTGCGCTGCCTATCAGTGCAATATTGCCTTTGCCGATGTGCTGCATTAATTGCTTACGGCGTTTTTTAAATTCACTTTGTTTCATATTAAAATCAGGTTAAGGGCAAAAGACCAAGGGCCAAAGGTTCACGGAGATTTTTTCGCCTTTCATCTTTCGCCTTTGTTATTCAATTCGCTCCGCAGCAGTAAAACAGCCGACCTCATGTATTCGGTAATTTCCATAAAATCACTCTCATCTTCTTCGCCTTCAGCCTCGGTATCTAGCTTGGTGAATTCGATAATGTCTTTTAGGATTTCACCGGCTTCCCTGGACAAGTCGGAGGCGGCATGGGTAAAGCCCACGCCTAATAAAAAGCCTTGGCACCAGTAGGTAAGCGCTTCGACCTGCTCACTCAATAATGCGTCATCACTGGGTAAAAGCAAGTCGAATTCAAAGTCATCGCTAACCAATAAGCTTCGCGTGTCCTCGAACAAATGCATCAACGTCGCCCGGTCTTCATCGGTCAGCGGTGTCGCATGCTGAAACAACTCGGTTAACCACTGGGCACTTTGAGCCTGTTCGTTGGCGCACAACATGCCTGTCGCCATGCCGTGCGCTTGCCCCGCCGAAAGCTCGGCATCGCTTTGTACAACTATTGCATTAATTATTTGGTAAGTCATAAATTCCACATAATAATTTCACTATCGCGGACTAAAAATATCGCTTATGCTACCATGATCATTAACTTGGATAATATTTGTTAATCTTGAATCGCCCGGTAAATACGCAATATTTTACGTATCTCCTTGCAATAACCCAGTATCACCATGACACAATCAAATCAATCTTTAGAGTTAAAAGACCTCGAAGACAAGCTGGATCAGCTCATCGAGCAGTACACTCATGTAAAAAATGAAAACAGTTCGCTGAAAACCAAACAGGACTCATTAGTTCGGGAAAAAGCCAAACTTTTGGAAAAAACCACGCTTGCCAGAACCCGGGTTGAAGCCATGATTACTCGTCTGAAAGCAATGGAGAATGGATCATGAACAAAAAGCTTCAGCCGGTATCGCTGACTATTATGGGCAAAGAATACAAAATTGCCTGCGCACTTGACGAGCAAGGCGACCTGATCCAGTCGGCCCAACAGCTTGATACCCAAATGCGCCAAATGAGGGATTCCGGCAAGGTAGCCGGCGCCGACAGAATTGCGGTCATGGCGGCGCTCAATTTAGCTCATGAGTTGCAATTGATGAAAAGTCAAAATGCCATGCTCAACCAAACCTTGAGCGAATGCCTGGCGAAAATGGCGCACAAGATAGAAAACGTTTTAGAAAATCAGTAAACACGCTAAACTATTAGCTTGCATCTCCTGCGGCGTTCGAGAGTGTGCTGGGTGTTTCCTGAACCTGTTTTTACCCCGGGGGCGGATACCAGTATTGGTGAGCATGCCCGTTTTATACGGGAAGCCTGATTTACCGGCCATGTCCCCACTTGAACCTCCGGTTCAAGGACGAAAGCACATTACGGCGCAGGCGGGAGATGCACCATAACACTTCCCATAAAGAAATCCCCATGAACTACTGGCTAATGAAATCCGAACCCGATACGTTCGGGATTAATGATCTGTATAACAAACCTAACCAGACCGAACATTGGGACGGCGTGCGTAATTATCAGGCCAGAAATATGATGCGGGATGACATGAAGCTGGGCGACCGGGTTTTCTTCTATCATTCCAACTGCGAAATGCCGGGCATCGTCGGCATCATGGAAATCGTCAAAGAAGGCTATCCCGATTTTTCCGCTTTCGACCCGGATGACAAGCATTTCGATCCCAAAAGCGATCACGAACATCCCCGTTGGATGATGGTTGATGTTAAATACGTCAAAACCTTGTCCCGCACCATCACCCTTAAAGAATTAAAACACCAGGAAGAACTGGCAGACCTCGCGCTGGTAAGACGCGGCAACCGATTATCCATAATGCCGGTGAGCAAAGACGAGTGGGATTTTATTCTTTCGCTGGAGTAAAACAGGACTCGCTTAAGGTTGAGAGTTGATACGTATTTCAGGCTAGGCCATGGATCTTAAGGTCTGGCTAAATTAGCTTTCCTATGAAAGAATTAAATAATTAACAGGGTTCGATAAAGACAAGCGTATGTTTAATAGTGAAAGGGCAATCATAAGAGGTGTTTTAGGGATTCAAGCAGCTCAATCGACGTTGCCTTTGTTAATGCCTCAGCAGGCGCTTCACGCGTTGTCCGCCACATACCGCTACACGATGCATTCATGCCGTTGTCATGCCTGAGGATATTATGGCTAACAGTTATGCAATTATTCTTGCAGGCGGCAGCGGCAGTCGTCTCTGGCCGCTTTCGCGGACATTGCGCCCAAAACAATTGCTTCCGCTCGACGGCGAGCAAACGTTGCTGCAACAAACGGCATGTCGATTGCTCAAGCATGTGGATGCCGGATGTTTGTTAACGGTGACGCATCAGGATCACAAGTTTGAGGTAAAAGGGCAGTTGGCCGAAATTGATGCCCTGCTTCCCGCGGCGGTATTGGCCGAACCTTGTGCCCGCAATACCCTGCCGGCGATTGCATGGGCTGTTTGGGAGATTTTCAAGCAGGACCCGGAGGCGATGGTCGGTGTTTTTCCTTCCGATCACGCGATTGGCGACGAACAAAGCTTTCTTTCGGCCTGGCGATCAGCCGAACTGGCGGCGGCGGAGGGCTATCTGGTATTACTGGGCATCACGCCATCCGAACCGGCGACGGGTTACGGCTATATTCAGCCTGGCGCATCCCTGAAGCTTGATGCCGCAGCCAACCCGATTTTGAACGTATCCAGTTTTGTTGAAAAGCCGGATCTGGACAACGCAAAGCGTTTTGTCGAAAGCGGCTACTTGTGGAACAGCGGCATGTTTGTATTCCGTGCCGATGCTTTTATGCAAATGCTGGAGAGCCATCAGCCTGACATTCACCGGGCAATGACCTCAATGCAGGAAAAGAGCGACGTAGAAGCGTCCTATGACCGGCTGCCGAATCTGTCCATCGATTACGGTTTGGCGGAAAAAGCGGATAAAGTGGCGGTAGTGCCTGTTTCCATGGACTGGAGCGATCTCGGCAGCTGGGAGTCGATTTACCAGCATCGCGCCAAAGATGAATCGGGAAATATCACGCAAGGCGATATTCTGACGCTGGATACGCAAGACAGTCTGCTATGGAGTTCGAATGGCTTGCTGGCTACCTTGGGCGTACGAAATATTGCCGTGATTCAGACCGCGGATGCGACGCTGATTTGCGACCGCAGCCGCACGGAAGACATCAAACAACTGGTCGCGCAGGTACAGAAAACCCATCCGCACCTGGCTGATACGCATTTGACGGTGCATCGTCCATGGGGAATCTACAGGGTTTTGGAAGAAGGCCCCAATTTCAAGATCAAGTGCATCATCGTCAATCCCGGCGCCAAGCTCTCCATGCAAATGCATAAACACCGCTCCGAGCACTGGGTCGTGGTGTCAGGCACCGCTAAAATTACCAATGGTACGCAGGAAATCCAATTGGAGGCGAACCAATCAACTTATATTCCCAAGACTCACCGACATCGTCTGGAAAATCCCGGTCATCTTCCGTTGCAAATTATCGAGGTGCAATGCGGCGAGTATGTGGGAGAAGACGATATTATGCGTTTCGACGACACCTACGACAGAACATAATCCAGATGAATAAAATAGCATTAATTACCGGCATTACCGGGCAGGATGGGGCCTATCTGGCCGAATTTTTACTTCAAAAAGGCTACATTGTGCATGGCATTAAGCGGCGCTCATCGCTGTTCAATACCGACCGCATCGATCACCTCTATCAGGATCCGCACGTCAAGAATGCGCGTTTCTTTTTGCATTTCGGCGACTTAACCGATGCGACCAACCTGATCCGCATCATCCAGCAAGTTCAACCGGATGAGATTTATAATCTCGCCGCCATGAGCCATGTCGCGGTGAGTTTCGATACTCCCGAATATACGGCCAATGCCGACGGTATCGGTACCTTACGATTACTTGAGGCTATCCGTATTCTCGGCCTGGAAAAGAAGACCCGTTTTTACCAGGCGTCTACTTCCGAGCTTTACGGCCTGGTTCAGGAAACCCCGCAGAAAGAGACCACGCCGTTTTATCCGCGCTCTCCTTATGCCGTTGCCAAGCTTTACGCTTACTGGATCACCGTCAATTATCGCGAGGCTTATGGCATGTATGCCTGCAACGGCATCCTGTTTAATCACGAAAGTCCGATTCGCGGCGAGACCTTTGTTACCCGCAAGATCACGCGCGCTTTAGCTCGGATCAAACTTAACCTGCAAGATTGTCTTTATCTGGGCAACCTCAATGCCCTGCGAGATTGGGGGCATGCTAAAGATTACGTTGAGATGCAATGGTTGATGTTGCAGCAGGATAAGCCTGACGATTTCGTTATTGCCACCGGCGAACAGCACAGTGTGCGCGATTTTGTCAATGCGGCGGCAGAAGAGCTGGGCATCTTTCTGCGTTGGGAAGGAGAAGGCGTTCAGGAAATCGGTATCGTCAGCGAAGCTGCGGCCGACCAACAATTTTTGCTGGGTAAAACCATCGTTCGCGTTGACCCTCGTTATTTCCGTCCCACCGAAGTGGAAACTTTGCTGGGCGATCCCAGCAAGGCCAAGGCCGTGTTGGGTTGGTCGCCCAGGATTACATTCAAGGAACTGGTAGAGGAGATGGCGCGCGAGGATTTGGCTCTCGCCCAGCGGGACCATTTGTGCGATACGGAAGGTTTTAAAACCTATGCACGGCATGAGTAATTCGCCTGATCGCTTGGTGTTTTGAACTAACTTGACGAGACTGGAAATATGAAACTTCGTGTTCTGCTGACAGGCGGAAGCGGCATGGTCGGTAAAAATTTACTTGAGCACCCCGCTATCGGCGAATTTGACGTTATCGCCCCGCAAAGCAATGAACTCAATCTGCTGGATAGCAGGGCGGTAGAGGCCTATCTACGCGAGAAGAGCCCGGATATTGTGATTCATGCAGCCGGTCGAGTCGGCGGCATCCAGGCCAACATGCGGGAACCCGTCCGCTTCCTGATGGACAATCTCGATATGGGCCGCAACATCGTATGGGCGGCGCATCAAGCGGGCGTCAAGCGCCTGATTAACTTGGGCAGTTCCTGCATGTATCCGCGCAACTACGCCGAACCGTTGTCCGAGGAAATGGTGCTTAAAGGTGAGCTGGAGCCGACCAACGAAGGCTATGCACTCGCCAAAGTGGTGACGGCACGGTTGTGTGAATACATCATGCGCGAGGATGCCGGTTACCAGTACAAGACGCTCATCCCCTGCAACCTCTATGGCCGTCATGATAAATTCGATCCGTCGCACTCGCACCTCGTGCCGGCGATTATCCACAAAGTCCATCAGGCGAAACAAAGCGGGCAACAGGCTGTCGAGATATGGGGCGACGGGACTGCGCAACGCGAATTCATGTACGCAGGCGATTTGGCTGACGCGATGGTTCGTGCGATCAGGGAATTCGACACTTTACCGGTTTCGATGAATGTGGGCCTGGGTTATGACTACACCATCAACGAATATTATCAAGCCGCAGCCGAAGTGATGGGATACGCCGGAAGTTTTGTTCACGATCTCAGTAAGCCCGTCGGTATGGCGCGTAAATTGGTGAATGTAACGCGGCAGCAAACATGGGGCTGGACGGCGCGCCATGACTTGCGGGAAGGCATCGAAAAAACGTACAACTTTTATTTAAAGGAATATCAACAATGAGTTTCAAGTTTCCATTGGCTGCTGCCTCTTGGGATAAGGAAGAGATTGATGCGATGCAACGCGTCATCGCATCCGGCATGTTCACCATGGGTGCGAACGTGCAAGCTTTCGAGCGCGACTTTGCGGACTATGTCGGTAGTCGGTATTGCGTGATGGTGAACTCCGGCTCTTCGGCCAACCTGTTGATCGTGGCGGCATTGTTCTACACCCAAAATGACAAGCTGAAACTACAACGCGGCGATGAAGTTATCGTACCCGCAGTGTCGTGGAGTACGACCTATTACCCGCTGTATCAATACGGCTTGAAGATCAAGTTCGTCGACATCGATTTGCATACCCTGAACTACGATCTCGACCAGCTGGAACAAGCCGTCACGGACAAGACCCGCGCGATTATGGCGGTGAATCTGCTGGGCAACCCGAATGATTTTGGACGCATCCAGCAGATTATCGGCAAGCGCGATATTGTTTTGATCGAAGACAACTGCGAATCCATGGGCGCCGCTTATCAAGGCAAGCAAGCCGGAACCTTCGGCGTGATGGGCAGCTTCAGTTCTTTTTTCAGCCATCACATCTCCACCATGGAAGGGGGGCTGATCGTTACCGATGATGAAGAGCTCTACCAAATTCTGTTGTCGCTCCGTGCCCATGGCTGGACGCGCAACCTGCCTAAACACAACCTCGTCTGTAGCGACAAGAGCGATGATCCATTCAAAGAGTCGTTTCGTTTCGTGCTGCCCGGCTACAATGTCCGCCCGCTGGAATTGGAAGGCGCATTGGGTGTCGAGCAGCTGAAGCGATTGCCGAAGATGATCGAGGCGCGCCGCAAGAATGGCAAGTTACTGCAAGCGGCGTTAGGCAATCATCCCGAAATTATCATTCAGCGGGAGATCGGCGAGAGCAGTTGGTTCGGCTTCAGCTTGGTGATCCGCCCCGGCAGCCAACTCACACGCAAAGCATTAGTGGAGAAACTGAATGCGCTGGGCTTCGAGTGCCGCCCTATCGTGGCAGGCAACTTCGCCAACAACGAAGTGGTGAAATATTTCGATTCGGAAGTGCATGGTACGCTGAAGAATGCGGAGCACATCGACCGGAACGGGCTGTTCGTGGGTAACCATCATTATCCAATCCCGGAGGCATTCGCTGTTCTTGAGAGTATTGAATAATGATGCCGCTTGGGCGTCTGCGCAATTTTCTTGGGCTACTGACAGCCAATCTGATGCGAGGGTGTCGTATTCGCTCTCTGGGCGTGTCGCCTCGTGCGGTGACGGGTGAGCGGGAAATCGAGGCTCTGCATCGAGCCAGCATCGACTCGACCAGCAAAATAGGCAGCTATACCTATATCGGGTGTTATACCCACATTACCAAGAGCAGCGTCGGGCGTTATTGTTCAGTCGCCAACAATGTTTCCATCGGGCAAGGCGAGCATCGTCTGGAGCGCGTCACAACCTCTGCAAAATTTTATGATACTCCGTGGGAAACGCTCACTGAAGGCGAGTGTGTAATTGAAAGTGACGTATGGATCGGAGTCGATGCCGTGGTGTTAAGAGGCGTTAAGATCGGCGTTGGCGCTGTCGTTGCGGCCAATGCGGTAGTCACTAAAGATGTTCCGGAGTTTGCTGTTGTCGGAGGCGTTCCAGCGCGCTTGATTCGATACCGTTTTTCAGAAGAAAAACGAAAGGCCATTTTGGCGTCTCGCTGGTGGGAAAAAGAGTGCGAGGAAGCCGCGGCAGTGATACGTCAGCTTGAACAGGAATTGGAGTTATTATGAAATTTGCGGTATTGCGCGGCAACGGGCTGACTAAAAATATCATTTTTGATACGGCTAGTCCGGCAAATCGTGATGACTGCTTTGCGCCCTATGCTTTGTTGCGAGACAAGTTCGCCGTCTCGGACATACAACTTGATACTGCTGACGAGTCTCAAGAAGAAGCGTTGGTATTTGAACTTCATCAGGACGTTCAGCATGGCACAAAGGACGTTATCCGCTATTTGCTGATGCTTGAAACTGAGTTTGTAAAAATTGAAAATGGAGAGGCTGCCGAGTGGAGTCAATATAAAAAAATATTCACTTGGAATGACGATCTGGTCGATGGTGATCGCTTCATAAAAATCAATTTTCCCAATCCGATTCATATTCACCCGGTAGATGGTTTTTCACCCCGCGACCGATTTTGTTGCCTGATTTCCGGCAACAGGACACTCGACGTGCAAGATGACCGGATTCTCTATCCGGAGCGGGTCAGGGCGATACGCTGGTTCGAGGCGCATGCCCCGCATGACTTTGATTTATACGGGGTGGATTGGGATATGCCGGTGGTGCATGGCGGTCTGACGGGTAAATTAGAGCGCCGCTTCTGGCGAATGCTGGGCCGTTTTATGACGTTGCAACCGTTTCCCAGTTACCGAGGCAGGGTGGCGCAAAAGCGCGATGTGCTCACGCGAACCCGTTTTGCGATTTGCTATGAGAATGTGCGCGACTTGCCTGGGTATATCACCGAAAAAATATTCGACTGTTTCTTTTCCGGTTGCGTACCGGTTTACTGGGGGGCCGGCAACATAACGGATCATATTCCGGCAGACTGCTTCGTTGACCGTCGCCAGTTTCGCGATACCGAGGAAGTGTATAACTTTCTCAAGGCCATGACAGAGCAGGAATTTATCGGCTATCAGCAGCGTATCGCCGCATTTTTACAAAGCGATGCGGCGTATCCGTTCGGTTCTGAATTTTTCGCGGAGACTATTGTTACGACGATAGTGCAGGACCTTGGCTCTCAAGCGTGATTTGATGCTGGTGGGCGGGGGGCGTTTGGCCGCCGCTCTGATGGCATTGATAACCCTGCGCGCGGTCACCACATTCCTTACGCCCGAGCAGTACGGCGAGCTTGCCCTGTTAATTGCCGTGCAAATGTTTTGCGGCTTATTTCTTATTAACCCTGTTGGCCAGCACATCAACCTGCATACTCATGCCTGGTGGGACGAGGGTTCGCTAATGGCCCGGCTGAAATCGTACCGATATTATGTTTTAGCGGTTTCCTTGCTGGGCGGTGCCGTGGGGTTCTATATCAGTAAACAGCACTCCGCCGAACAATTATTCTGGGCCGCTGCCGCAGTCTTTGCAATGGTGGCGGCGGGAACATGGAATGCGACGTTAATACCGATGTTGAACATGCTCGGTTTTCGGGCGGCATCGGTCTTGTGGTCCATCGTCACGGTGGCCATAGGTTTGATAAGCTCGATTCTGTTGGTGAGATGGTCGCCATCCGCCACCGCCTGGTTTTCCGGACAGGCAATAGGGATGGCGGCGGGCGTGTTGGGGGCAAAGTACGTTTTGCGACGACATGCGATACCATCGAAGTCTTCTCGGAGTGCCTTGTCTTTGTTGGACAGGCACACCGTTTTGACCTATTGCATGCCGCTTGCACTGGCGACCGGCTTGATGTGGCTGCAACTCAGCGGCTATCGGTTTGTGATTGAAGGCTATTGGGGCCTGTCGCAGCTGGGTTTTTTGGCGGTCGGTTTACAACTGGCCGGGCAGATTTGGTCGCTCGCTGAATCACTGGCCATGCAATTTCTCTATCCTTTGTTTTACCGGCGAGTCAGTGCGCATGAAAAGCACGCAGAAGTCCGGTTGGCGGTTTCTGATTTGCTGAACACCTTGGTTCCCGTCTACTTTGTACTTGCCGGGCTGACCATTCTGAGTGCGCCTTACCTGCTTAAGTTATTGGTCGCACCTCAATTCTGGGGGGCATTAGATTTCGTCATGCTGGGTACGGGGATCGAGTTGTGTCGCGTATTGGGCAACTTATTAAGCAATGCGGCGCATGTCCGGCGCAAAACAAAGTCGTTGGCTTTGCCGTATGCGGTGGGGTCAATGACGGCATTAGCCTTGATTTATTTTGCGGGCGCCCGGCAAATGGAAATTAGTTGGGCCGGCGCTGCGCTGATGGCAGGCGCGATTGCGATGTTTATAATTATGCTGATCAGCATGTATCGGCAAGTAAGATTTTGTCTCGACGTTGGGCGTTGTTTTGTTGGAGTGGCTGCGATGTTGGCTATGGCCTCGCTTGTTATCTGGATGCCTAAAGTATCCGGGCTGGGTGCGACTCTTGGGCTGTTGATGCTGGCAGCAGCTCCGGCAGGCATTGTTGTGTCGGCTTTGCTGTGGAAAAATCCTGCTACGCTTCGGCTGCTTAACGTGCAATTACGGAAGAATTGAAAATGGTTATCACCCATCTTATCGGCGGTCTCGGCAACCAGATGTTCCAATACGCGGCCGGGCGAGCCGTTTCACTGGAGCGAGGTGTTTCCTTGAGCTTGGACATTTCGGGTTTTGCAAACTACGGACTTCATCAAGGCTTTGAGCTTCAGCGGATTTTCAATTGCACGGCGGAAATTGCTAACGAAGCCGATGTGCGCGGTATTTTGGGTTGGCAATCTTCACCCCGTATCCGGCAACTTTTATCGCGGCAAAACATGGCGATATTTCGTCGCGAAGGGTTTGTCGTTGAGCCGCACTTCCACTACTGGCAGGGAATAAAAAGCGTACCGCGCGATTGCTATCTCACCGGTTACTGGCAGAGTGAACAATACTTTTTAGAAGCAGCCGCGCAGATTCGCGCGGATTTTACATTCAAGTTGCCTTTGGACAACCAAAATATCGAATTAGCCAAACAAATAAACGCGGTGAACGCGGTAAGTTTGCATGTGCGGCGCGGCGATTATGCCAACACTCCGGAAACCACCGCAACGCATGGGCTGTGTTCGCTCGATTATTACCGCGTAGCGATTCGACATATTGCCGAGCAGGTTCAGCAACCGCATTTTTTTGTTTTTTCCGATGACATCGCTTGGGTAAAAAATAATCTGAGCATAGATTTCCCTTGCCAATATGTAGATCACAATCAAGGCGCGGAAAGTTATAACGATATGAGATTGATGAGTATGTGCCGGCATCACATCATTGCTAATAGCTCATTTAGCTGGTGGGGGGCGTGGCTTAATCCGAATGTTAACAAAATCGTGGTTGCGCCCAGTCGCTGGTTTGCCAAGCAGACAGATGTGCGGGACTTATTGCCGCAGGGCTGGATAAAACAGTGAAATCCAATTCATCAACAAACACGCTTGTAATCGGCGGTGCGGGATATATCGGCGCGCAGCTGGTACCTCAACTTATTGCTGCCGGGCGGCAGGTGACGGTGTTGGGTAGAAGTATCGCGCCTCGAAATGAGTTGCCGGCAAGTGTCGATTATGTGGCAGGAGATTTTGCGCAGCATGATTTAATCAAGCGACTGCTGGATACGCACCAGGAAGTGATTCATCTGGCTTATGCCACGGTGCCTAATACTTCTTTTGAGAACCCGCTGGCGGATTTACTGCAAAACTTGCCGTCTACGGTGCAGCTGTTTTCTGAAGCGGCAGACAGGGGAGTGAAATTGGTGTTGGTGTCGTCAGGCGGAACGGTTTATGGCGAAGTGGACGAGTTGCCGATCCGCGAAACTCACCCAACCAAGCCGATTTCTCCTTATGGAGTAACCAAGCTGACTCTGGAGAATTATGCGTACCTATATGCTGCAACACATGGATTGAAGTTTGTTTGTGTACGGCCCGCCAATGCATATGGTGTAGGTCAAAGACCCTTTGTCGGACAGGGCTTCATTGCTACGGCTATGGCATCCGCGATGAGGGGAATACCCATCAAGATTTTCGGGCAGCACGGAACCATTCGCGATTATCTTTATGTCAGTGATCTTGCCTCGGGAATCGTAAGTGCGTTGTTACATGGGCATTTATCTGAAATTTATAATCTGGGTTCAGGCATCGGCCTGAGCAATCTAGAGGTGATTGAAGCATGTAAACCCTTGGTACATAAATTCGGTTACGAGGTGCAGGTAGAAAACCTGCCGGAGCGCGCGTTTGATGTGACAGCCAATGTGCTGGACTCTACCAAGTTACAAATGGATACCGGCTGGAAACCTCTGGTTGGATTTGATGAAGGAATGATTGCCACCCGCGACTGGTTGGCGAGGCAACCAATATGATTGAAACTCCAATTCTAGCTCCAACACTGACTGCGACGGAGGTCGAGCCACTTATTTCAGTTGTGCTCCCCATTTATAACGGCGAACAATATTTGGCGGAAGCGATCGACTCGGTCCTCTCGCAGACCTTTGCCAATTTTGAGTTGATCATGATTGACGATGGATCAACCGATGACTCGCAACACATTTTGAGAGAATATGAAAAACGCGATCCACGGGTACGCGTGGTTGTGCGTGAAAACCGAGGATTGGCAACAACGCTGAATGACGCAATAGATATTGCGCGTGGCACATGGATAGCGCGGATGGATCAAGATGATATTGCATTACCTTATCGCTTTGAACGTCAACTGGAATGGCTCGAGAGAACGGGGGCAGACATTTCGGGCAGTTGGGTGCAGCGTTTCGGGTCGTCTGACAAGCGCGTAGTCAGGCTGCCTCAAACTGATGACGCTATCAAAATGGCAATGTTATTTTGCTCGCCATTTGCTCATCCGGCAGTCATTATGCGGGCTTCGTTGGTAAAGCGGTTGGGTTACGATAAAAGATGGGAAAAGGCAGAAGATTACGATTTGTGGGAGCGGGCTGCGGAAGCGGGATGGAAGATGGCGAATGTGCCGGAGGTTTTGCTGTCGTACAGGGTGCATGCCGAACAAATTTCTACGCTGACCGCGAATCGCCAACAACAGCTGACTCAGGATATTCGTCGAAGATACGGGGCATTCGTGTCCCATTCCATGCGACTCAATCAAAGCTGGATTGATGAAGTCCTGAAAATTTCTGAATCATCATTATCCGGGCTTGATATGGATGCTGTGGATGCGGCATTCACAGGACTATTGCAACAAAGTCATGGGGAAGCAAGAGATGTAGTTTTTGACCATGCGACACGACTTTATTTTAGAGCGGCAGCGGATTGCCCGAATATTGTTTCAAGATGGAGTAAATTGAACCGGGAGTTTGGGGAAGGGTTTAAGGTCGCCACCAAGCTTCAGCTTTGGTTGTTTCGGTTGTTGCAAGTTCGGGCGGATGGCGCTTTATTCAAACAGTTAAAAAGGATTTATATCTGGAGGGCGTCGAGATGATCAGGCAAGCAAGTCAATGCGTATTACCGCCATCGAAAGACGCTGAGGTTCGCTCGCAGGATGCTTACGAATCAAAATATGATGTTTTAGCCGGGATCGGTTCAACCGCTGTTTTGAGAGCATTATGATGCAGGGCTATGTCGTGGAAAAATCATTTGATTCTGTGCATGCAGGTGTGATCCCTTCATGCTCGGGGCAAAAGAGATTGCGTAGTTTTGTCCGCGTGGGTTACCCAGGTATTGTAAAAACCTGGGCGGTATGATTTGTGATATGCCGGTGAGGCTGTTTATCCACGCAACCAATGTCCATCAAGGCGGTGGGCAGTCGCTACTGCGGCCATTGCTCGAGGTGTGTCCTGAAAATTTAGGGTTGGTAATGGTACTGGATACCCGAATGGACGTGCCCGAAGGGATGCCTGACGGTGTGGAGATTAAGCGGGTAAGGCCCTCTATCATGCAACGCCTGCAAGCGGAGTGGTGGCTTGCGCAGAATGTGCAAGCGCAAGACATCGTGCTTTGTTTCGGAAATCTTCCGCCGTTATTCAAGTTGCGGGGGCATGTGACGGTATTTGTCCAGAATCGCTATCTTGTTGATAAGGTTACGCTGGGGAACTTTCCGATGAAAACCAGAGTGCGTCTTGGTGTGGAGCGTCTTTGGTTGTCAGGGAAGGCCATTAATGCTGATGAGTTTGTAGTGCAGACGCTTTCCATGAAAACAGCCTTGTTGTCATCAGGGTGTGTGGTAAATCAACCGGTCCATATCAGGCCGTTTGCAAATATGCCTGATGTTGGTCCGGGAAACGTGAATCGAGAAAATAATAAACGTTACGATTTTATTTACGTGGCCTCCGGTGAAGCTCACAAAAATCATCGACGGTTAGTCGAGGCATGGTGTTTACTCGCCGGGCAAGGGCAATTCCCCTCTTTGTGCTTGACACTGGATGAGGAACAATCGATAGAGCTGTTCGCTTGGATAGAGGGGCGGAAGCTGCAATATGGATTGAAGCTGGAAAATATTGGGTGCCTTCCGCACGAGCAAGTTATACAGCTGTATGCCCAGGCGCGTGCATTGATCTATCCGTCTCAATTTGAGTCGTTTGGACTGCCGTTGATTGAGGCAAGGCAGGCCGGTTTACCCGTCTTGGCAGCTGAACTTGATTATGTGCGTGATGTGATAATACCCGAGCAGTCTTTCGACCCGGATTCGCCGGTTTCAATTGCGCGTGCGGTGAAGCGTTATCTTGGCGTCGATGAGGCGCCTTTAAAAATATTAGATGCGACAAGTTTTTTAGATCTGCTGATAAGCGAGCGCTCTTAGAATACTAATCTTTACAAGTGAACTCGCGAAACGTGTCTACAGAAGACGCAATGATCTCTGCCTAATGTAGGATTAACGTCCTTAACGGTTACCTCGACTATAGCGTTGCGGATGGCTTCGATAAATGGCGGGCGCATAGCAAGATACAACTTCGTTAGGTTCGCTAACCCTCAGTTCCGCGCAGAATTTTAACAGTCCATTTCAGGTCGGCGAGTTTTTGCGTTTTTTGATGCTGTTATTTACGTCGCTTTGACGAAAATGAAGTAACATTAACGCTTAATCACTATAAAAAAGTTGTTCCTCCTCCCAGCAACCGTAGGTTAAAATGTTTTTGACGAACAATCAGCGTGTCAATGCTGATTGTTCGTCAATGGGCATAGTGGCATATGCCTGATTAAAAACAGAATTAGCGGGTTTAATAAAAAGCGCAGGTGCGCCCTCGGCAAGAATTATTGCGGAGATAATAGGCATTTTCAGGCATATCGAATGATTTTAGTAACAGGCGGTGCCGGGTTTATCGGTGCGAATTTTGTATTGGACTGGTTGGCGCAATCCGACGAAACGGTCATTAATCTCGACGTACTCACCTACGCGGGTAATCGCGAGAACCTTGCCTCATTGGCTGGCGATGAGCGGCATCTTTTCGTGCAAGGCGATATTGGTAATGCCACCCTGGTGGCCGATTTACTCGCTCGACATCAGCCCCGCGCCATCATTAATTTCGCTGCCGAAAGCCACGTGGATCGCTCCATTCACGGCCCGGAAGATTTTATTCAAACCAACATCGTCGGCACCTTTCGACTGCTGGAAGCGGTGCGGGCCTACTGGGGCAATCTGCAAGACGAAGCCAGGCAAAACTTTCGCTTCCTGCACGTTTCCACCGATGAAGTCTACGGATCTCTCGCTAAAGACGAGCCGGCCTTTACCGAAACCTACCGTTATGAGCCTAATAGTCCTTACTCGGCGAGCAAAGCCGCCAGCGACCACTTGGTGCGAGCTTACCACCACACCTATGGTTTGCCTGTGCTTACCACTAACTGCTCCAATAACTACGGGCCTTATCACTTCCCGGAAAAACTCATCCCGCTGATGATCGTCAATGCGCTTGCGGGCAAGCCACTGCCGGTATACGGCGATGGACAGTAAATCCGTGACTGGCTCTATGTCAAAGACCATTGCAGCGCCATTCGCCGGGTACTGGAAGCAGGTAAAGTCGGCGAGGTTTACAACGTCGGCGGCTGGAATGAAAAACCCAACATCGACATCGTCCACACTGTTTGCGCACTGCTCGACGAACTCAGTGCTCGAGAAGACAGCAAGAGCTATCGCGAACAAATTACTTACGTTACGGATCGCCCCGGCCATGACCGCCGCTATGCCATTGACGCGAATAAGATAGAACGTGAGCTCGGCTGGAAGCCGGCTGAAACCTTCGACACCGGCATTCGCAAAACCGTCCAGTGGTATTTGGAAAACCAGAGTTGGGTAGCCAACGTCCAATCCGGCGCCTACCGCGAATGGGTGGAAAAAAACTATACAGGGCGTGCCGCATGACAAATGCGTCGGGCGCTGATTTGTGTAGTGTAGCTACCAGAAGCGTGCCGGGCAGGGATAGCTCGGCATGACAAATACGTCAGGAACATATTTGCACGGCATCGCCGCCCGCAGGGTGTCGGGCAGGGATAGCTCGACATGAAAATCCTCCTGTTCGGCAAAGGCGGTCAAGTCGGCTGGGAGTTGCAACGCAGCCTTGCACCGTTGGGCGAGCTGGTGGCGCTGGGTGCCGGCAGTCAGGATCTGTGCGGCGACTTCACCGATCTGGACGGTATCATTCAAACCGTTCGCGCCGTCGCTCCGGACATCATCGTCAATGCCGCCGCGCATACCGCCGTCGATAAAGCCGAGAGCGAACCGGATCTGTCCCGCACCATCAACGCATTGGCTCCCGGCGTTTTAGCTCAAGAAGCCAAGCGTAGCGGAGCGTGGCTTGTTCATTACTCCACCGATTACGTATTTGACGGCAGTGGCGACAAACCTTGGCTGGAAACCGACCTTACCGGCCCTCTGGGGGTATATGCTAAAACCAAGTTGGCAGGTGAAGAGGCCATTCGCGCTACAGACTGCCAACACCTCATTTTCCGTACCAGCTGGGTTTATGCCGCGCGCGGCGGCAATTTTGCCAAAACCATGCTACGACTGGCGCGGGAGCGAGACAGCCTCACCGTCATCGACGACCAGATCGGCGCACCTACCGGTGCCGACTTATTGGCGGATGTAACCGCCCACGCTATTCACTCGGCCTTGCAGCGTCCTGATGTCAGCGGCTTGTATCATCTTGCGGCCGGCGGCCAAACCTCGTGGTACGATTATGCCGGATTTGTCATTGAATTTGCTCGCCAAGCCGGTATCGACATAAAAGTTGCGCCGGAGGCAATTCAGCCTGTGCCTACCAGTGCATTTCCTTTGCCCGCCCCGCGCCCCAAAAACTCGCGCCTGGATACCCGTAAATTGCAAAACACCTTCGGCTTGAATCTACCCCATTGGCATGGCGGTATCACCCGTATGCTTACTGAAATTCTTGAGAGGCAACTATGACAAAACGAAAAGGTATTATTCTCGCAGGTGGTTCCGGCACCCGGCTCTACCCTGTGACTCAAGTGGTTTCCAAGCAACTGCTGCCCATATACGATAAACCGATGATTTACTATCCCCTTAGCACCTTGATGCTGGCGGGTATTCGGGATATTCTCATTATTTCCACCCCGGAAGATACGCCGCGCTTTGAACAGCTGCTTGGCGATGGCAGCAATTGGGGGCTTAATCTGCAATACGCCGTGCAACCCAGTCCGGACGGTCTTGCGCAAGCCTTTATCATTGGAAAAGGCTTCCTTGGCAACGCTCCAAGCGCCTTGGTGTTGGGCGACAATATTTTCTATGGTCATGATCTGTACGCCCTACTGGAGCAAGCTATGGTGCGTACTCAAGGGGCAACCGTCTTCGCCTACCACGTGCAAGACCCGGCGCGTTACGGAGTGATAGCTTTCGACGCGCAAAGCCGTGCTACCAGCCTGGAGGAAAAGCCTGCAAACCCTAAAAGTAATTATGCGGTTACGGGGCTGTATTTTTATGATAATCAGGCGGTTGACATTGCCTGCAGCCTTAAGCCATCTGCGCGCGGAGAATTGGAGATTACCGACTTGAACAAGGTTTACATGGAGCAGGGCAATCTCAATGTGGAAATTATGGGCCGTGGATACGCTTGGCTTGATACTGGGACACATGAATCGTTATTAGAGGCGAGTCAATTTATTGCGACCATTGAGAATCGTCAAGGTCTTAAGGTTTCATGCCCGGAAGAAATAGCCTACCGGCAAAAATGGATTAATGCCGAGCAATTGGAAAAGTTAGCCAAGCCGCTTGCTAAAAACGGTTACGGTCAATATCTTCAACAAATTATTAAGGATTCGTTTCTGTCATGAAAGCAACGCCACTCGCTATACCCGATGTAATTCTTTTGGAGCCTCGTGTTTTTGGTGATGAGCGAGGTTTCTTTTTTGAGAGTTTTAATCAAGCTAAATTCGAACAAGCTATAAGTAGACAAGTCACTTTTGTGCAGGATAATCATTCCCGCTCGGTCAAGGGGGTGCTTAGAGGTTTGCATTACCAGGTCAAACAACCACAGGGTAAGTTGGTACGTGTCTCCTGCGGTGAAGTGTTTGATGTTGTAGTAGATATTCGTAAAAATTCCGCTACTTTCGGACACTGGGTAGGTGAGATTTTGTCGGCCGATAACAAAAAACAAGTGTGGGTGCCAGAGGGCTTTGCGCATGGTTTTTTGGTGTTGTCTGATTATGCGGAATGTCTTTATAAAACGACTGATTATTACGCGCCCGAGTATGAACGAAGTCTTGCTTGGAACGATCCGGCGCTCAATATCGACTGGCCTCTGTGCATCGAGCCCTTATTATCAAAAAAAGATGCCAATGGCACTCCGTTTAATGTTGCAGAGCTGTTCTAAGTGACCGGCAATAAATCAGGATACGGCATTTAATTTTGATCAATGTCTTCTGATCTTAAAGGACGCGTCGATTTTAGCAGATTAATTTGCGGTCCTACCCAATATCTATGGCATATGGCTTGGAGCGACTTAGGTAGTTGGGATTCTAAATGCTAGTAAAAAAAGTCTGGCAAAATAATCATCCACGGTGGCGTGATAACCATAGAAACTTCAGATAGTTTACTTCGGATTGATTTAGCGTGTTTATTAGATCTAGTTTATGTCCCAAATGTATTACAATGTGCGCGGACATTTGGGGATGATTGAAGCTCCAAATGGAGATTATGTAGGCGAAGATGATATTGTTCGGTTTGAAGATGCTATACAGGAAGCTGAAATGAACATCTTTAGCATGATTGTTTTTTCTAAATATTTTACGAGGTGGTTTTGAAGGCAGTTATTTTAGCGGGCGGTTTAGGGACTCGCATATCGGAAGAAACACATCTAAAGCCTAAGCCCATGATTGAAATTGGCGGTAAGCCAATGCTTTGGCATATCATGAAGTTGTATTCTGCGCACGGTATTCACGACTTTGTCGTCTGTTGCGGCTATAAAGGCTATGTCATTAAAGAATACTTCGCTAACTATTTTCTCCATATGTCAGATGTTACATTTGATATGAAAAGCAATAAGATGGAAGTCCACCATCAAAATGCTGAGCCGTGGCGTGTGACGTTGGTTGATACCGGCGAAGAGACGTTAACGGGGGGGCGGCTCAAGCGTGTTGAGAATTATGTAAAAGACGAAGAAGCTTTTTGCTTTACTTATGGAGATGGCGTGGCGGATGTGAACATATCTGCTCTTGTCGACTTTCATCATCAGCATGGGAAGCTGGCAACCGTGACTGCGGTACAGCCTCCAGGACGGTTTGGTGCGCTTAATATGGACGGTGGCGCTGTTCGTGGATTCATTGAAAAACCTAAAGGAGACGGGGGCTGGATTAACGGTGGATTCTTTGTGTTATCCCCCAAGTGTTTAAATTATATTGCAGGTGATCGTACGGCGTGGGAAGTTGAGCCGTTATCCGGTATCGCACATGACGGCCAAATGATGGCTTTTGAACATACAGGTTTCTGGCAGCCGATGGATACTTTGCGGGAAAAAGATTTGTTGGAAGATTTATGGCAGAGCGGTAAAGCTCCTTGGAAAGCATGGTAATGAATTCGGAATTTTGGGAGGGTAAACGAGTATTTCTAACGGGTCATACCGGATTCAAAGGAAGTTGGTTGTCTCTCTGGTTGCAATCTTTGGGTGCAGAGCTTACAGGCTTTTCGCTGGCGCCGCCTACGCAACCAAGTTTATTTGAAATGGCTCGAGTAGGCGATGGTATGCACTCTATTATTGGAGACATACGAGATCTTGCCGGTTTGCGAGAGGCTATGGTAGAAGCTAAACCGGAAATTGTCATTCATATGGCTGCACAACCTCTGGTGCGATATTCTTATGAAAACCCTGTTGAAACTTATGCAACCAATGTTATGGGAACCGTGCATTTGTTTGAAGCTGTGCGTGCCACTCCGAGTGTTAAGGCTGTGGTGAATATTACCACTGATAAATGCTACGAGAACCGTGAATGGGCATGGGGCTATCGTGAAAATGAGCCAATGGGGGGGTACGATCCTTACAGCAATAGTAAGGGATGCGCGGAGCTTGTGACATCGGCTTACCGATCGTCATACTTTAATCCATTGGATTATTCCAAGCATGGTGTAGCTTTAGCTTCTGTACGGGCAGGCAATGTCATCGGTGGGGGGGATTGGGCTCAAGATAGACTTATCCCCGATATTATCTCCGCTTTCTCAGAAGGTAGGCCGGTAGTTATTCGAAGTCCTCATGCAATCCGTCCGTGGCAGCATGTGTTAGAGCCATTGCGCGGCTATTTAATGCTGGCAGAGAGGCTGTATTCTGAGGGTGTAGCTTACGCCGAAGGCTGGAATTTCGGCCCAAATGAGGCAGATGTAAAAAGCGTAGAGTGGATTGTCGGAACTCTTGCCGAGCAATGGGGAAATGATGCGAATTGGACGCTTGATCAATCCACTCATCCGCATGAAGCAACTTATCTTAAGTTGGATATTTCTAAGGCACGGAGTCGATTAGGCTGGCAGCCGGCTTTAACATTGTCACAGTCACTCCAAATGATTGTAGATTGGTATCGTGATTATAAAAATAAAGCAGATATGCGCTATGCTGTACTTGAGCAAATTTCTACATACTCAACCTTATATTTTGAAGGAAAAACGATAAATGAATAGATGCGAAAATGAAATGCTGGATATTCTCAAGAAATTGCGTCAGGAATATGGAGCTGTGTCCGTAAAAGCGGAGTTTGAGGCAGAAGGCACTCGAACCGATGAGCTGCTTAGATTAATTGTAACTATTCAGCGAAAATAAATTAAAAAGTACTTGACACGGTTTTTTTTGGTAAAAAATAAAAATCCATGCGACCCGCTGAACGGGTGTTAAAAAGCCATCACGCCCTATTACGAGCCAATTCCTCCCGTTCATATCGATCAACCTAGACAGCCAGCACCTAAAAAAACACAAGTCGCATAACGCAGTCAGGACGACAAAAATCGCCTTTTAAAACAGGGTTTATAATAGTGACTATTGAAACCTAGCCAAGTATGCCCCGTTGACTGTTGATAATATAGACGTTGATGCAACGATAAAAAAAGTTCAGGAACTCCTTGTCCATGAACCGAATCTTTCGCCTGCCCTGCGTTCAACGTTGGATGTGCTGTTATTGGTGGTGCAATTATTGGCCAACCGGTTAGGCCTTAACAGCCGCAATAGCAGCAAGCCACCTTCAATAGACTTTGTGAAAGGCGACAAAAAAACCAAAAACGGCAATAACAAACCTGGTGGACAAACCGGAAGGGTTGGAACCACTTTAAGCAAAGTGGACGACCCTGATGAGATCAAGCTACTCGAAGTGGACCGCGCCAGCCTTCCGCCTGCGCAGTACCGCGACATCGGTTTTGAATCACGCCAAGTGTTTGATATCGATATCCAGCGTATCGTCACCGAATACCGCGCCCAAATCTTGGAAGATGAAAAGGGTAACCGCTTTACCGCACCGTTTCCATCACAGGTAACCAAGGCGGTTCAATACGGTAATGGCGTTAAGGTACAAGCCGTTTATTTGTCGCAATTCCAGTTGCTCCCCTATCAGAGGGTTCAAGATTACTTTAAGGAACAAATCGGTTTGCCGATCAGTACGGGTTCCGTGTTTAACTTTAACCAACAGGCTTTTGACCTGTTGGCGGAGTTTGAGCTAAAACTGATCGCTAAGCTGATTGCCTCCCCCTTGTTGCATACCGATGAAACCGGTATCAATATAGGTGGCAAACGACAGTGGCTACATTGTGCCTCAAATGACCGGCTGACCCTGTTTTATGCCCATGCCAAACGCGGCATCGAGGCGATGGATGCAAAAGGGGTATTGCCCCTGTTTGAAGGCATCCTCTGTCATGACCATTGGAAACCTTATTACCACTACACGGGATGTCTGCACTCGCTCTGCAACGCACACCATCTGCGTGAATTGGAACGCGCTTACGAACAGGACGGGCAACAGTGGGCGAAAGCCATGCAGGACTTGCTGCTGGACATCCTGGCGGATGTCAAAGCCCAAGACACCCACGCGCTGCTCGCAGAAAAAGCCCAACACTATACCGAATGCTACCGTAACCTACTAAAGCAGGCGGAAATCGAATGCCCGCCACCGGACGAGCCGCGACAACCTGGGCAACGCGGGCGGGCAAAGCGTAGTAAGGCGCGAAACTTGTTGGAGCGATTGCAGCTCTTTGAGCTGGATGTACTCAGGTTTATGGTCAATCCGATAGTTCCCTTCACTAATAATCAGGGGGAGAATGATATTCGGATGACCAAGGTGCATCAAAAAATATCAGGGTGTTTCCGGTCTCAAGAGGGCGCGGATATCTTTTGCCGTGTACGCAGTTATTTGTCTACGTGCAGAAAAAATGATGTTTCCGCAACTCAGGCGCTGACGCTTTTGTTCGACGGCGTCTTACCTGATTTTATACTTTGAAAAGACCTGTTGATTTTCTCTTAAAATTACGGTGAATAGTTACGATTAATTTACCTTGCTCGTCGTGCCGATTTGAAGGTAGGGCTGAAAATTGGGGGATGTGAGGCGGTTCGGGATTTGCTTGAGAGCAAGCAATTTGGCGTTGAATATATCATTGCGCCTATGGTGGAGACGCCGTACGCGTTAAAAAAATTCATTGAAGCCAAAAACAAGGTTTATACCAAAGAACAGCAAGAACACACCGATTTTTTGTTTAATTTAGAGACTATTACTTCGTTTAATGCACTTGACGAGTTAGTCAAAGTGGCAAAATCTCAAAATGGTGTTGAAGGAATCGTTTTCGGGCGTGTTGATTTCGCCGGGTCGCATGATTTAACGCGGGATGATATTGATGCTGATGGCGTTACAAAATACATTCTTGCTACCGCTCAGGCGTGCAAGGAAAATAATCTTGACATGGTCGTTGGCGGTGCGGTGTCGGTTGATTCTTTACCCGAGCTTCGAAAGATAAATGACGTGCATCTGACGCGTTTTGAAACGAGAAAAGTGATTTTTGTTGCAGACGCATTGGACAACCCTGAAATAAAACGTGGTTTGGAGGAAACTGTTTATTTTGAATTATTATGGTTGAAGAATAAACGCGACTATTACAGTGCAATTAAACATGAGGATAATGATCGTATCGCCATGCTTGAAAAACGATGGGATAAAATTCGTGCCGCGTAAGCAAGCCATTCATCAACTTAGGATAGCGGAATCATGTCCAATCAGGTAGTCGTTGTGTTTGGCGCAACTGGAGCGATAGGGGCGGCTATTAGCGAATGGTTTAATGCCCAAGGCTATGATGTCGTGGCCATTAGCCGTACGGCTGCGGTATCCGCTACTCCCGCTAATGTGAGGTGGATACAATGGGAAAGCGGCCAGAGTGTAGAGGCATTCTCCGGCATTCAACAGCGCTCGGTTAATGCGGTGGTTTGGGCGCAAGGTGCAAATTTTAGCGATGATATTCACACGTTTGATTTAGCTGCCCATCAGTCCATGTATGATGCCAATGTGACATGCATACTTCTCAGTTTACAAGCGTTACTTCAAAAGAATTTACTTGCGTCATCCGCGCGTCTTTGTGTGATCAGCTCTATTTGGCAAAATTTGGCGAAGCAAAATAAATTGTCATATTGCATTACCAAGTCGGCTTTACAAGGATTGGTCCAGTCGCTTGCTGTGGATCTGGGGCGTTCGGGACATATGGTCAATGCTGTGCTTCCCGGGGCTTTAGATACTCCAATGACACGTGCAAATTTGGATGAAAACCAGCTGCGTCGATTAGAAGAGATGACGCCTTTGGGTTCATTGTCTACTTTGGATGATGTATGCAACCTCGTGGGCTTTCTTTGCTCTCAAAATAATACGGGTATTACAGGGCAGTTTGTTGCCGCCGATAGAGGCTTTTCGTATGCAAGAATCATTTGATGTTTCCTCTTCTACCGGAAATTACACGGTAGTTGCAGGGACAAATTTATTGGAGCGAGTTATCGCTCAACATAGTGAAGCCATTTTTATGGTGGATGAGCGTCTTGAGAGCGTTTTGCCGGAGTCTATTACCAAGCGTATTCTGATTAAGGCCAACGAAACGACCAAGTCGCTTGAATGCATGCCTGAAGTCATGCTGAAAATGCGCGAAGCCGGCGCTAACCGCACTAGCCACTTGGTTGCTATTGGCGGCGGTGTTATTCAAGATATTGCTACTTTTGCGGCATCGACATACATGCGCGGCATTCAGTGGACATACATGCCAACAACCCTGTTGGGCATGGCGGACTCCTGTATTGGGGGTAAATCATCAATTAATGTGCTGGGCTATAAAAACCTGATAGGTAACTTTTATCCACCCGTAGATATTTTAATTGATATGGCGTTTATTAAAACGCTGAACGAAGAGCAAGTTGTTGGTGGTTTATATGAAGCCGCAAAAATTTGTTATGCTCGGGGCTACAAACAATTTCTGGAATATTTGAACGAATCTCCTTCGTTCCCAATGAATTCCGATAATGCTCAGCGCGTCATTGTGCATGCGTTAAAAACCAAGAAGTGGTTTATTGAAACAGATGAATTTGATCAGAATGAGCGCTTGCTGCTGAATTTCGGGCATACATTTGGACATGCCTTAGAGGCGGGTACCGATTTCGGCATATCGCATGGGATTGCAGTAGGAATAGGGATGGTTGTAGCCGTCGAGTATGCAAAAACATCTGGTTTGTTATCGCCAACCGGAATAAGTCATGCAGAGCATTTGATTCAGCATGTTAAATCAATGCTGGGCGACGGTTTGGAGAAAGTAATTACAAATCCGCCTAAAATTGATTTGGCATTGATTATGGAAAAATTCAACAACGATAAAAAACATCGTACAGAGTTTTACCGCATGGTAGTGCCAAAGGGCGATGGTGAGCTAGAGCTGATTTCGGAATCAAGAACCGATGCGGTGCGAAATCGCATCAAATTGGCCTATCAAGTAGGTCTGGCTGATATTGGCTATGCTAACTATTAAAACTTGGACTTACCGAACAGATAAACGTATTTTCTTGATTTGAATCATGTCGAACAAAACTACTGAATGGTCATTTGAACATGATCTGGATTTTATTTTATCTTCAACTGAAGATGTATTTCTTAGCCTGAAAGGAGCGCACATTTTTTTGACGGGCGGCACCGGGTTTATCGGTTGCTGGCTGCTCGAAAGTTTGCGCCATGCTAACCAGCGATTGCAGCTGGATATACAGGTTACTGTTTTAACGCGCAATCCACAGGCATTCGCGGCCAAAGTCCCTCATTTGGCCGATTATCCAAAATTTAGATTCGTGTCAGGCGATGTGTGTAATTTTGAGATAGCGGAAGGCGAGTTTAGTCATATCATTCACGCGGCAACGGATGCCAGCGCTCAATTAAACGAAACGAATCCCCTGCGCATGTTTGATACGGTGGTCGAAGGTACGCGACGAGTACTGGATTTTGCCGTAGATAAAAAGCCTGAAAAGATTTTATTTCTAAGTTCAGGCGCAGTGTATGGGCAGCAACCTTGGGAAATGGAGCGCGTTGCAGAAGATTGGATCGGCGCGCCGAACTGTCTTGATCCAAGAGCCGCCTATGCTGAAGGTAAACGGGCGGCTGAGATGATGTGCGCCATCTATGGAAAACAATTTGGCTTGCAAATATCAATTGCACGTATTTTTGCTCTTCTTGGCCCTTATTTGTCACTGGGTATTCATTTTGCAGCGGGTAATTTTATTCGTGATGCCATGCAAAGAAAACCAATCGTTGTAAATGGCAACGGTTTGCCCTGCCGCTCATATCTTTATGCGGCCGACCTCACCGTTTGGCTGTGGCATATGTTGCAGCGTGCACAACCTAATAAACCCTATAATGTCGGCTCTGATGAGTCTGTGTCAATTAAGCAATTGGCCGAGCGAACTTCTGTTGTCTTGGGTTCGGGTGAATATAAAGTGCTTGGTGCTGATGATGCCGGATGGAATTTAGGAAGGTACGTTCCTGATACCAGCATGATTGGCCGTGAGTTGGGATTACATAAAACAGTCTCTTTAGACGAGGCGATTCGTAGAACCGCGCTTTGGCATGGTTGGAAGGAAAAATAATGAAAATGAAATTATCGGATTATGTCGCTCAAAAAACCGTAGAACATGGCGTAAAGCATGTTTTCATGGTTACGGGCGGCGGCGCTATGCATCTTAATCACTCTTTTGGTACGCATAAAGAGTTAGAGTGCATATTTAACCATCACGAGCAGGCTTGTGCGATTGGTGCGGAAGCCTATTATCGTCTCACTAATCGTTTGCCAGTCGTGAATGTGACCTCAGGTCCGGGTGGAACTAATACCATTACCGGGGTTTATGGCGCCTGGGTCGATTCTATCGGTATGCTGGTAATCTCTGGACAAGTCAAATGGGAAACCACCGTACGCAGTACCGGGCTTCCTTTGCGGCAATATGGAGACCAGGAGCTTGACATCGAAGAGCTTGTACGTCCTGTGACTAAATATTGTGTCATGGTGACCGAGCCGGAATCTATAAGATACCATCTTGAAAAGGCCATGTATCTTGCTACTTCAGGTCGTCCAGGTCCTGTATGGCTTGATATTCCTCTTAATGTCCAGGCGGCTCAGATTGATCCTGAAGCGTTAATAGGATTTGATCCTGCTGAGTTGGCAGAGCCGTGGAAATCAACGGACCTTATTGCCGCAAGTAAAAATATTTTTGAGAAAATCGCCAGTGCTAAGCGCCCCGTTGTGTTTGCCGGTGGCGGTGTGCGGCTTAGCGGTCAACATGAGGCATTTATTCAACTGGTTGAGAAGCTAGGTGTGCCGGTAGTTTCAGGTTGGAATGCACATGATGTTATTTGGGATGCCCATCCTAATTACGTTGGACGGCCAGGAACAATTGGCGACAGATCCGGAAACTTCGCCGTTCAAAATGCCGATCTTTTATTGATTTTAGGTAGTCGTCTTAATATTCGCCAGGTTAGCTATAACTGGAAGTCTTTTGCTCGCGAGGCTTACAAAATCTGGGTAGATATTGATGAAACAGAGCTGAAAAAGCCTACTGTTAATGCCGATATGCCCATTGTGGCAAGCTTAACAGATCTTTTGCCTGTTTTGGTTAAGCAGCCTTATGCCGGAGCTACTGCGGAGCATGTGTCATGGCTTGATTGGTGTAAAGAAAGACAGCGTCGTTTTCCTGCTGTTTTGCCGGAGTATTGGGACAATGAGCGAATTAATCCCTATTGCTTTATAAAGGGATTGTTTGAGCAATTAGCAGAGGGGCAAAAAGTAGTTACGGGTAACGGCAGTGCCTGCGTAGTCAGTTTTCAAGCGGCCGAACTCAAGCCAGGGCAGCGCTTATGGACGAATTCCGGTTGTGCGACGATGGGGTATGATTTGCCCGCAGCAATTGGTGCCTGTAAGGCTGCGGGTGGGGAGCCGATTGTTTGTCTTGCAGGCGATGGTAGCATCATGATGAATCTGCAAGAGCTACAGACCATCGTAGGAGAACGACTCCCGATTAAAATATTTATCCTTAACAATAGCGGATACGTGTCTATTTTTCAGACACATCGAAATTTCTTTAACGGTGTTGAGGTGGGCGGTGGGCCTAAAAGCGGCGTTACATTCCCCAACTTTGAACGCTTAAGTGCCGGTTTTGATATACCTTTTCTTCGATGTGAGACACATGCCGATATGGCTGAAAAAATTGCTGAGACTTTGGCAACAGACGGCCCTGTTATTTGTGAATTGATGATTGATGAGAACCAACCTTTCGCGCCCAAATTAGGGGCAAAACAACTACCCGATGGACGTATTATTTCTCCCTCTCTCGAAGATCTTTCGCCATTTTTATCCCGGGAAGAGCTGCGTGAAAATATGATTATCGATTTGCTTGAAGAAGAGTAAGCGTGCAGAAAAGGAGCCAGCAGAAAAGGAGCCAGCAGAAAAGGAGCTGGTTGACGAAGAGTCGGTGTTTAGCGAGCCAACACCAGACAAAAATCAGATTTGTTTTGGCTGGTGCATTGAACACGGGGTTTGGTTTGGGCGCATATCCCGCGCTTTATTACTTATTGGCTACGCAAAAGTTACATGAATTGATGTTAATGGGTGTACAAAAAGTACATTATTTGATTATGCTCACTACCATCCCATATTATTTGATCGTCCTTACTGTTAGTCAGATTGTATGTGTTACATTTGCATTTTTGACCAATAAGTTTCTTGTGTTTCGAACAAAGGGCAATTATGGGACGGAATTTATGAAATTCATTACTTTTCATCTTTCATATTTTCTGGTTAATCTAGCAGCGCTTCCCGTTTTGGTTGTGTTTTTTGGCATAAATCCAATTATTGCGCAAACCTCATTCGCTGTAATGGTGATTGTTTCAAGTTACTTTTGGCATAGTCGGATTACGTTTTCATCAAAATAAGGTATTTAGTTAATGGAAGTAAAAAAATTTATAAGTCGCTCTTGTCCCGTGTGTGGCGAAAACCCGCCAAGCCAGACGGAGATAAGTTCAGAGCAAAAAGCTGAATCGCTTGACTTTGACGTGCTGACACAGCATTGGAACGGCTTTTTTAAAGAAAAGATAATTTTTTCTTATGCTAGATGCGGTAACTGCGGATTGCTTTATTGCCCAACTTTCTTTCATGCCGACCAGCTAACGCAGCTTTATAGCCAAATGCCGCCTAATATGGTCGAAGTGCCTCAACAAGCATTGAGGGACACGCAATATGGATATTTTAAATTTCTAAAAAAATGCTCGCCGCTTACGGGTGGGTTTATTGAAATCGGCCCTGATATCGGACTTTTTACCGAACATTGTGTCCGGGAAGGACGCTTTGATGAATATTGGTTATTCGAACCCAATCGTGAAGTAAAACCAGTGCTTGAAAATGTGGTTCAAGGGCATAAGTCGCATGTTATACATGAGATGACGGATTTTTCTTCTGTACCTGATAGGGCCGCGACGTCTGCTGTCATCATTCATGTGATGGATCACCTTCTTGACCCTGTTGCAACGCTTAGCGAGTTGCGCAAAAAACTGACTGATGATGCAACATTAATGATTGTTACTCATGACGAGTCTTCATTGTTGCGGCGTATTGTCGGCTGGCGGTGGCCGGCCTTCTGTTTACAGCATCCTCAGATATATAATTTTAAGTCTACACGTGCTTTGCTTGAATCTGCTGGGTTTGATATACTCGAACAGCACAAAACAGTCAATTTTTTCAAATTGAGCTTTCTATTAAAGCACGCATTCTGGGCATTTGGATTTAAAGTTAAGTCAGTCCCTGATTTTGGTGGTTTTACGCTCGGTCTCAAGCTCGGCAATATACTGACAATCGCAACACCTAATAAACAGCAAAAATAATGTCTAAATTACCCTTAATAAGTATTGTTACGCCCTGTTTTAATGAAGAAGAAAATGTTGACGAGCTTTACAGAAGAGTAAAAGCATCTGTCTCCAATATAGATAAATATGCATTTGAATTTATTTTTATTGATAATCACTCTGAAGATAACACGGTTGCCAAACTAAAAGCTTTGGCTGCAAATGACCCTACAGTCAAAATCATTGTTAATACGCGTAATTTTGGTCATATCCGCTCGCCTTATTATGGGATTTTACAATCGCAAGGGGTTGCAACTATTTACTTAGCGTCCGACCTGCAAGATCCGCCGGAAATGATTCCTGAGTTTATTCGCTACTGGGAAGAGGGCTATAAGCTTGTCATGGCAACAAAGCCGCATAGTCAAGGCTCAGCATGGATACACTCGTTACGCCAATCTTATTATAGATTTTTAGATGGAATTTCAGATATCTCTGTTGTAAGCGACTCTACAGGTTTTGGCTTATACGATAAGGAGGTTCTTGATCATTTGCGTACGATTGACGATCCTTATCCATTTTTACGCGGCTTAATTTGCGAGCTGGGCTATGAAATAAAAACTATCCCATTTACGCAGCCTAGACGTTTACGCGGAATTTCAAAAAACAATTTTTATACCCTATATGACATAGCAATGCTTGGAATTGTTAGTCATTCGAAAGTGCCGATTCGTATTATGGCATTTGCAGGTCTTGCACTGGGCGCAATAAGTCTTCTTGTGGCGATGGTTTTTTTAGGGTTAAAGCTGCTTTATTGGGATTCATTTCCCATGGGTATTGCGCCCGCAGTAATCGGTCTATTTTTTCTCTTTGGTATTCAATTAATGTTTATTGGCGTATTAGGCGAATACATCGGCACAATTCATACCTACGTCCAACGACGGCCAATAGTAGTGGAAAAAGAAAGAGTTAATTTTGATAAGTAGCGAAAATTGGCGTCCGAAAGTTCTAGCCTATTTGAGTATTGTTCTTCTGCTTAACATAGCAGGCTTATGGTACTACATTGATTATTTTGCTTCGAATGGCTATTTGCCCAGTCCCTTTGTCTATGATAAGTCCGATACTTTTATGGACTTATTTAACACAATGTACTGGGTGTACGATGATGGCCGCTATACGGATTGGGGTTCTGTTTATCCGCCATTAGGCTTTTTTATTTTGAAGTTTATTAACTTCGTGTTTGACGGCAGTTACTCCGGCGACCCCGGTTATATGCGCGACAATTCCGCCTTTGTTATTTTCGGATTCGGGCTTGTTTATTTGTTGATTCCCTTTCTTGTTTTAAAAACAAAGTATTGGCAAGCGTTTCTCGGCAATGAGAAATTTATCATCTATTTTATTATTGTACTCAGCACTCCCATGCTTTTTGCATTGGAGAGAGGGAATATGATTGTGTTGGCGCCTATTCTTTTGGCCCTTACACTATCGAGGATCGGTTTTTTAAGAGCGCTTTGCATCGCCCTGTTAATTAACCTCAAACCATATTTCGCGCTGCTGATGATTTATTACTTGGTAAGACGAAACTGGAAGGGGTTTGCAACCTGTTCATCACTGTCCGGTTTAGTTTTTGTAATCACCGGATTGGCGCTTGATAACCACTTTCTCGATTTCTTTATGAATCTTTTAAGTTTTTCTCAAGAGGAAGGGCTATTTTCCCTGAGAGAAGTGATGAGTATGCCGTCAAGTGTCTCAGCGTTTTCATACGTGCTCAAAAGCCCGGATGGCTCGGGATTTGCCTCGGCTCATCTAAGTTCACTGATGATTAAAAATATGGTTGTTGCAATTGAAGCTACGAAGTGGGCTGTGCTGATTATTTCTTTGGTGGCATTGTTTAAGAAGTCAATGTTCATACGTGATGCAGAGATTTTTTGTTTACTTCTGGTATTTATAACAAATTTAGGGATATGGGTTGGCGGATATTCCCTTATCTTATATGTCGTTTTGATCCCTGTTCTGAGTAAAATGCACGCAAGGTGGTTGTATTTTAGCTTGTTGGCAATCATAGCTATACCGATAGATATTATCCCCTTGATGTCCAATTCTATTGGGCAGCAGAATGTCTATCTTTCTGACTCAATGGTAGACATTCAGTGGACTATGGGGCTAGGCAGTGTGGTCAGACCGGTTGTGAACATCATGTTATTACTCATACTGTCTTATGAGATTCTTGTGAGAAAACATAAATTCGTAAGCGATAAAATCGAGCATCACGCTGGTTTTCTTTTTGGTGGATATGGATTAGAGGGGAAGGTATACCACAATGTTTAATATGGAAAGATCAACGAAAGTATATTTAGCTGGAGCTGTTCTGGGTTTGCTATTCAGTGTGTTGCTATATGCTACTCAACCAGTACGATGGGAGGCTCAGGCATTGGTTAGACTAGCGCAAACTTCTACTAAGGCCATTGAGGATGTTCCGGTTGTGATCGAACGTCTTAAATCTCGCTCTTTTATGTCTGAAGTAATTAAGAGGGCAAAAACAGATGGGGTTGCAGATATACTGAATCAAGATAAATGCAATTGCTTGACTATTAAACTCATCAAGAATAATGACGCACTTATTATTAGCGTGGTTGGTAATACTCCAGAATTAGCAAAGATCTCAGCCGATGCTGTCGTTGAGGAACTTAAATCTAAACATAACGTAATGCTTGACGATTATAAGCGTGGCATTGAGCGTAGGGCACTAGCCATTGATCGTGAGATAGAAACGCTTTCAAAGAATATTGCTGTACTGGCTGAGAGCATGCAAATGAGCAAGGATAAAGCTGATGATGCACAAGCAGTAAGCAAGGGAATTTTAATTATGACTATGCAAGCTGATCTCGAAAAGAAAAGAAGCCAGTCGGCAGGACTTCGAGATCTTATGTCAAGCTTCTATAGCCGAGGCACTGAACTACTAGAGCCTATATTTGTTAGAGAGAAACGCTTATTTTCCTCGTTGTGGCGCGCATGTTTATTTGGCACATTATTAGGTGTATTTTTCAGTGTGCTATGGGTTCGATGGGGAAAATATGAAGGGCGGGTTCAACTTTGAAATGCAGCTTTTATAATGCTTTTAGTGGCGTCTGCGTTGGCATTGGAGTCTCTAAATGACCAAGTAAAAGGAGCGCAAATGAGCCAGATATTCAAATGATATTTATCGGTATTTTCGGAGGATATATTGCATCCATACATATGATTAAGGAAGGCTAGTTTTCCTTGAAAAGGAAAGGATTGATTTTTGACGACTACTGAGCTGATGGAGAATTTGAACAAGAGTTGCTGGCTTCCCTAAGACCATGTCCAAATATCGATTTTCGTAGACACTCAATAGCATGAAATCTAGAATTACAATAAGAATTGCATTGATTACAGTGCTATTGGCGCTATCAATGCTAGCCGCGCACCTGGTAAATTTGGGTGGCTTCATTCACATTCACCTACCGCAGGTGGATGATTTCATCGATAATCCCGAAACGACAAGCGTCTCGCAAGACAGCAATGGAAATACGCCTATTGTGCTAGGCAAGCTTGAAAAAACTGAAAATGCATATTTCCGTCTAAAACTTCGCTTCCGTCTTGATAATGCCGAAGGGTTCCCCAACCTATTTCAGACGGCTGTATTTAATGATGGCCTCAGGATGGAAATCAATGGCACAACTGCAGCAATCGTTGTTGCCGACTCTAGTGTCAAGGAAGGGTACCGTGTAATCATTCTGCCAAATGCAATTAACATCGGTCAATGGTACAAATTAGAAGTAGTGGCTTTGAATGGAGGATATGTTCGTGCGTTTCTGAATGAGCAGAATGTAGTGGATGTTTCAAGCACAGGCATATCAATGGCGATGTCCCAAATTTTAGTGGGAGGCGGGTTTGATAAAACCCGTATGTTTCGTGGGCAGATAGACAGCATATCCCTAAAGAAAGGCAATTTATCGCCACGTGTAGGCGCTGTCGTACGAAATATTCCAAACTCGCTGCACTCTGTTCTGTCTTTAATCTCGAATGTTGGGATTTTAATATCCATATTGTTATGTTTATTTATCAAGAAAATAAATGGAACTGCAGGGAAGGTTACTAATTATTTTCGAAGTCTAGACCAGATACCCATCGCTGTAAGCGCGAGCCTAATTTTTTTCCAGATTCTATTGATGCTTGTATTGCCGCCATACAGAAATGTTGCTATTACGTATTTTTTCTTATTCTTCATTGGAATAAATCAATATGTAATATTGACTCCTTCCTTTCTCAAAGAAAGATTTTTTTATTTTTTATTTATTCCGTTTAATGGGCTTCTTCTACTAACTGTACTTGGAAGCTATTTTATAGGGTTTAGTATTGATATTAAATTATTAGTGCCAGTTCTGTTTGGCGTTACAGTTTTAGGCAATCTGATAAATTTTAAGTTTAATAGAGAAAAATTTATTCTAATTTTCTCTGGGTTGAAGACAGACTTTTCTAGAGCACTTATTTTCTTTACATTATTTGCAACCCCGTTAATTCTTTGTCTCATTTCTCCTGTCCTGTTTTCCGGGTATTCAACTTCCCCGTATAGGATAGGGCCAGATATGGCGTCGTATGCCAAGATGGCACAATATCTTTTGGATGGCGGTACATGGACTGAAGCAAATTTAAGAGCTGGGGAATTTATAGGAATGTCGCCAGGTGGCATAAATCGTTATAGCGATGCCACCATGTCGTGGCCGCTAATGTACTACTTTCGTTGGGGATTAACTGCATTTCAAGCAACAGTGACAACCATTACTTTATCGAAGCATGTCTTTGAAACCGCCTTCATCTCAATGGCTATTCCATATCTCTTTCTGTGCGGTTTGGTTTTGTTTTGGTTGAAAAGTCGAATGGGTTTGGGAGTTGCCGCTGCACTATTGGGCGCTATTGCATTTGCTTTGAATCCAAATACGATTAATCTTTGGTATGAAGGGTTTTATGGAAATGTATTTGCACTATGCTTTTTCATTCTAATTCTTTTCATCTTCTTACAGATAAGAGGAATGAAAAGCTTCAAAGATAGAGATATGATTCAATTCATATTGTTTGCTTCTACTGTATTTGCAGCCAGTCTGTTGAGTTACGGCGAAGGCGTATTTTTTGTTTTACCTCCATTTTTGGTTTTTGTATTTATTGTTGATTTTCTTTTAAATCGATCGATCAAATGGGCTCCCTACTTGGCTATTCTTGGTAGTGCATGTATTGGCCTGTTAATTGTCTTGCCTTGTGACTTCATCGTTCATTGGGCAATTTTGACGCTAAAGCAGCTTACCCAAGAAGGGGGCAATGGATACACGCAGCCACTTTGGGCGCTCCCGCATGAAATCCTTGGTTACAGTAGTATCTATCTTGAAGCGACTCCTGATGTTGCAGGCAGGCTATTATCTCGATCCAGCACCAAACTGTTCGCCGGACTAATAATTTCCTGCATAGCCTTGTATTCACTGCTCCTTTATTTTAGGAGAAAAGGCAAAGAAGAAAATGCTTTGTATTTATCCAGTATTTTATTGGTCGCATTATTGGCCTGTCTTGTTTATTACAAGAGTCCAAACAATAACTATACCTATATGAAAATGTATGTTTTTTTCTTGCCTATTATATTCATCACATTTTGGAGTTCTTTGGCTTTTGCCTATGAGAAACACGCTGTTAACTTATTTAATAATAAGAATTTGTTTTTTCTTTTCCTGGCCCTACCAATTGCTATAAATGGCATGGTTTATATTTTTCAGTATAAAGAAGAATCTACTTTGATTGAAAATTATAAGATCGGATTGCATAGCGAAATTGAACTAATTAATTTTAATAAAGTAATTATGTACCCATTTTCAATGCATAGTAATCGGACTATGTACCCAGCTATTTTACCAGCACCGTGGATAATACCGGCTTTATGGGATCCAGATCACTGGAAGGATAAGCCATATTATAAAAATTTTATAAATTACAAGGTTTATTTGTTTATTGAAAAAGAGCTAAGTCATTCGTACGAAGTTCAGCATGGGAAAGTTATATTTCAAAATCAATGCTGCATAATAATTGATTCTGGTAAAGTTGTTAGAGATGGTGTCAATAGTGAAGATGACTCTGTTGATTTTGATATTTTCACCAATTCTATAAAAGAATCTTTTGGTAAAGAATTGTAAATATGTTCCAAACGGAGAAGTTGAAATTGAAGTATAGACTAAAAGCATTATTCGATGGTTTGAATCAGCAAGTTGCAATGATTACTTGCTATAAATTTAGATTTTTATCAATAACGGGGCTGTTATTTTTTGGGCTCTGTATTTTTGCCCTCGGATGGTTCGCTCAATCGAAGTCATTTCAAATGCTTCAAATACATGGCATTGAATATCTCGGTGCGCCAAGTGTCGGTCAAGGCGGAGTTGCTTCCGTCAAGGAAATAAAAAGTCCGCACGAATTGAATTCGATGGATATTTCCTTCGAATTTATGACACAGGAGCCGACATTTTCCTATGGGAATCTATTCCAGACGGCAGATTCCATTAATGCCATTCGTATGGAGCTTCAACCATCGAGTAATCTAGTGCTTGTGCTTGGCAGTTCGAATGTGTTTCCTCTTTCCAGCTCTATTCAGATTGGCAAATACTATGACGTGCGTCTGACATACGAAAGAGAACATTTCTTCAAAGTTTTTGTCGATAAAAAAGAAGTGTTAAATGTCACAGATAAAAAGTTACTCGCCGGTGATTTCGATATTTCAAACATCGTCGTAGGAACGGGATTGGCGAAGCAGAGAATGCTGGTTGGCGAGGTGAAAAACTTCAACCTCAATGGTACTTACAGCTATCTCAACCGAATCGGCAGCCTGTCACGCTGGCTACTTGTTGTTATGGGGGTTTTAACATCCATCCGTTTATCGAAACTTATATGGACAAAAATAGCTATAAAATTGTCGGCACCGACCCTGTTAATGCCTCTCGACAACCAAGAGAAAATCATATTTACAGCGACGATTGTTGGTATCGGTGGCATGTTGTGGATCGTATTTTATTACATCACTCATGTATTCTTCTTACCCCAGGAGATGCCCATGACGTTCCATTACCCGGTCAATATGTTTTGCGACTTTTTTCGGAATTTTGACCTCCAAGCTAGGATGGGGCTCAGTAGCACATCTAATTATTTTCCATTCTCAGCTATATTTTTTGGTTTGTTCGGATGGATAGGGGAAGGACGTTCCTATAGAGCCGTCGCATTTAGTTTGGCGACAGGATCTGTAATTATGATCTGGCTAACGTGGTTGTATTTCAGAACAGTCTTAAAATCTGGAGCCTTGTTGTGTGCATTTGTTGTTTCGATGATGTCATACCCTTTCCTCTTTACTATGCATACGGGTAATCTCGAAATTTGGGTGTTTATCTTCATCTGCATGTTTTTCCTGTCATACAATGCTGGGCACAGGGCGCTCTCTACAGGATTTCTAGCAGCGGCAATCGCCATGAAGTTATATCCGGCAATCTTTATTGTTATATTTGTAATAGACAAGCGCTACCGGCTGGTTTTATACACATCAGCGTGGGTGGTCGCTTTAACGCTATTGCCATTTTTGATTTGGCCAACTGACCTGGATATATATTTGTCTGCATTTTTGGAAGGAATGCGATTCTACAAATATCTCATGATTGAGTCATATTCAGGTGTATATTTTGGGCATAGTCTTATCAATTCCTTGCGGGCTTTGTGGCCGGGACTGCAAAGCGATTTACTATTCCCCGCTTACTATTTGTTTGCAGGCATTGTTCTGATATTAATGACAATATATGCCACGTTAATAGAAAAAGTTTTATGGAAAAAAGTTGCTGTTCTGGTCATTGCTTTGTGCTTATTACCGCCCACATCCACTGAGTACAAACTGCTCTATTTTTTCATTCCATTTTTCTTTTTTGTTAACCATGATGTCAAATCGAAGAGTGATGCCCTTCACACATTCCTATTTGGTTTACTTTTTATTAATAAGGGGTATATATATTTCCACGGTGACCAGTATGTGACATTAAATGGTATAGCTAACACTGTTATTATGATTGCTATGTTTATAGTGATATTGGTGGAGCATTTCCTGGGTTTGTGGTCGAAAATTGTTATCAAGCATGAAAAATGCGAGCGTATTCATAATGGTTGGTCAAGTTCCCGCCTCGGTAATTTGGTTAAGAGGTAGATTGCAGTGAAATTAAATTATAGACCTTCATCAGCTGTTAATCGGTTGCTGCTCGGGATTTTCATTCTTGTCCTCGGTTGGTTCGCGCTGGTGAAGCCACTGCAAACGTTTCAAATTCGTGGTGTCGAATATCTCGGGGCACCAAATGCAGGCCAAGGCTTAGCTGCTCCACGCAATACGGGGCCGGTGTCCGTCAAGGAAATAAAAGATTCACCGGTGCTAGGGTCTCTTGATATTTCTTTCGAGTTTTCGACCCAAGAGCCGACGTTTTCTTACGGAAATCTATTTCAGACCGGAGATTCCCTCAATGCAATTAGGATGGAGCTGCAACCACCGAGCAACCTGGTGCTCATCCTCGGTGATGGAAAAATATTCCCGCTTTCAAGCGCTATTCAGTTTGGCAAATACCACGGCGTACATCTGGAATACGAAAGAAATCATTTTTTCAAGGTTTTCGTTGATGGAACGGAGGCGTTAAATATCAGCAACAAAGAGTTACTCGCTGGCAAATTCGATATTTCAAATATTGTCGTGGGAACAGGCATGGCAGGACAAAGAACATTGCTTGGATCGGTGAGGAACTTTAACCTCGACGAAGAGTACAGTATTACCAGCTTAATTCCCATAATATCAAGATGCATACTTGCACTGATATTCACCGGGCTACTGTATTTTTTCATCCGGAAAGACAATATTACTGTTGCTGGGGTCATTAATTACTTTCGAGGCCTAGCGGATCAAAAACCCATTGCAACTATTGCGGCTCTCAGTGCTTTTCAACTTATACTGATGCTTGCATTACCCCCATATAGAAATGTTGTCATCACATATTTATTTTTATTCTTTATTGGAATAAATCTGTACCTGACATTAACGCCAGCCTTTCTCAAAGAAAGATTTTTTTATCTTGTATTTATTCCGTTCAATGGCTTCATCGTCCTATCCATCTTTGGAAGTTATTTTATTGGTTCTAGTATAGCCATTAACTATTTACTACCTACTCTGTTAGGTATTACAAGCTTGGGTTACCTCATAAATTATAAATTTAACAACTCAAAATTTATTCTACTGACCACTGAGATAAAGACTGACCTATCGATCTCACTCATTTTCTTTACCTTAATTGCAACCCCATTAATTCTTTGTTTAATTTATCCGGTTCTATTTTCGGGGTATCCTACTTCCCCATACAGAATAGGGCCTGATTTAGCGGCTTATGCTAATGGTGCGCAATATTTTTTGGATGGAGGCACATGGGAAAAAGCAAATCTTAGAGCGGGTGAATTTGCAGGGCTATCAGCAAGCGAACTTAATCGTTATGACGATGCCACTATGTCTTGGCCGATAATGTACTTTTTTCGTTGGGGATTATTTGCATTCCAGGCAATAATTACAACCATAACTTTCTCTAGTCATACTTATGAAACCGCCTTCATATCAATGACTCTTCCGTATCTATTTTTGTGCGGTTTAGTTTTATTTTGGTTAAAAAGTCGGATAGGATTGGGTATTGTTGCCGCATTATTAGGTGGTTTTGCATTTGCGTTGAATCCCAATATGATCAATTTTTGGTATGAAGGATTTTATGGGAATACATTTTCACTTTGTTTTTTCATACTCATTCTTTTTGTTTTTGTAAACTTGAGGAGCATGGAGAGCCTCAATGCTAGAGGTCTTATTCAACTAATACTATTTTTTGCTATAGTGTTTGCCGCCGCTCTTCTGAGTTATATAGAAGGCATTGTTTTTATTCTACTTCCATTCTTAGCTTTCGTATTTATCATTGATTTTTTGATGAACCGATCAGTTAAATGGACTCCTTACTTGGTCATTCTGGGGGGGGCCTGCATTGGGCTGCTAATTGTTTTGCCTTTTGACTTTATTGTACAGTGGGCAAATTTCGCACTAATGCAGCTTATTCAAGCAGGTGGCAATGGATACACGCAGCCTCATTGGGCATTTCCGCATGAAATTCTGGGCTTTAGTAGTATCTATCTTGAGGCGATGCCAGATCTTGCCGGCAGAGCACTACCTAGATCTACCATCATGTTAATTGTTGGACTGGTATTTTCCTTCTTTGTCTTATATTTATTATGCTTAAATTTTAAAAGAAAGAACAAGGAAGAAAATTCCCTGTATATCTCCAGCATTATTTTTGTTGCAGTTTTAGCTTGTCTTGCTTATTACAAGAATCCAGACAACAACTATCTGTACATGAAAATTTATATATTTTTCTTGCCTATTTTATTCGTCGCCTTTTGGAGTTCTCTGATTTTCTTCTACGATAGACATATTGCTAACTTATGCAGTAAGAATTTGTTTTACTTTTTTCTTGCCATCCCAATTGTGATAAATGGCATGGTTTACATTTTTCAGTACAGTAAGGAATCGACTTTGGTCGAAAATTATAAAATCGCACTTCATAACGAAATTAAACAAATTAATTTTGATAATGTGATTATGTATCCCTACTCAATACACAGTAATCGAGTGACGTATTTTGCTATTCTGCAAACACCGTGGATGATACCAGGGTATTGGAATGCGGATAATTGGGGTGATAAGCCTTATTATAAAAATTTTGTAAATCATAAGGTTTATTTGTTCATTGAAAAAGAACCTAGTCATTCGTATGCACCCCAGAATGGAAAAGTAGTGTTTCAAAATCAATGCTGTTTAATAATTGATTCCGGTAAAACCGTTAGAGATGGCATTGATAATAATGGGGCTTCTATTGATTTTGATATTTATACCCACTCTATTAGAGATGCTATCGTCAAAGGAGAATATTAGATGTGCCATTCGCCGCGTCCACGCTACAATTACACTTTGTACTGCCCGCTAAGATGAAAATCTTAGAAAACATGTAAGCCCTTTTTGCAGTTAAGCTTCCATGCGCGATGGGGATTGCACCCGTCGTAAACGTTTTATGACGGCTGATGAAGCAGTAGATAGTACGTAAAAAAGGAAAATGTACCGGACGGGATGAATATCCCCCGGTATCTGTTCGATATAGATTTAAAGGCTGCCAACTTAATTTGCAGTCATCCTAGTCTGCCTGGAAGTGAAAATATTGTGAATGAGAAAATTGAATATCTGCCATTTGGAAGACCAAATTTTTCAAGTGAAGAAATTGACGCGGTAACCCGTGTAATGAAATCCGGCTGGATTGGCATGGGGCCTGAAACGATTGCATTCGAGCAAGAGTTGTGTGTATTTTTGAATGTATCGAATGTAGTGACAGTCAACTCATGTACGTCTGCGTTGGAGCTATCTCTTTTGGTGTCGGGCATTGGCCCCGGAGATGAGGTTATTTGTCCTAGTCTTACTTGGTGTAGTACTGCCAACGCATCGCTTTATTTAGGTGCAAAACCAGTGTTCTGTGATGTTGACCTAAAAAGTCTTTGTATTACAGAGCAAAATATTATAGAAAAAATCACTGAGAAAACTAAAGCGATTGTAGTCGTTCATTTTGGCGGTTATGCAATTGATGTGGTGAGTTTGCGCGCCAAACTTCCGCCAGAAATTGTAATCATTGAGGATGCGGCTCATGCAATTGGCTCCCGCTATCTTGATGGTACGCCGGTGGGGTCATCAGGAAATCTGACGTGTTTTAGTTTTTACGCTAACAAAAATCTTTCGACGGGTGAGGGCGGTGCAATTGCATTGCCAAATCAAGAGGTGGCAGATCGTTTGCGATCACTTCGGCAGCATGGGTTGGTCTCAGATGCCTGGAAAAGATTTACCCACCCCAAGTCAATACTCACAGCCGAATTGATGGAGCTTGGGTATAAGATGAATTACAATGATCTTCAGGCAAGTCTCGGACGGGTTCAGTTAAGAAGGCAAGGTGAGTTTCATCAAAGGCGCTTGGATATAGCTAAACTCTATTGTGACGAGCTTGCAGGACAGGAATTTGGGTTAAGTTTTCAAGATGATGTTTTATCTGAGGATCATGCAAGGCATTTATTCGTGGTTATGTTGCCATTGGAACACCTGAATATCGATAGAAACGACTTTGTCATAGCATTGAGAGATCGTAATGTCGGAGCAGCGATTCATTATGCGCCTTTGCATAGTATGAAATTTTATAGGGACTTACATGATCAGCCATCGCTAGAAAATACCGAGCGACTTTACGAAAAAATATTAACTCTTCCTATCAGCGCTAGTATGACTATCGAACAAGCAAAATACGTGGTTTCTCAATTTAACTCTTTAATACAGGAATGCTATAAATGACATCGGAGTTTGCAGGTGGCAATACGAAACATGAAGAAAGTGATTCGTACGGGTTTTATGACCGATTGAAGGCTCAGTTCCCCTCTCAGATATTGGCAGACATTACCGAAGTCTGTAATTTGGGATGCGTACATTGTCCGCATCCTGAATTCAAAAAGTCAGAGCATTATGGCGCTCGCTATCTGGATCCTGAGCTGAATGCAAAAATGGTTGATGAAGTGAAAGCGCATGGACAAGGACTGACTCAGTATATTCGATATGCCAGTAACGGGGAGCCATTAGTTCATCCTCAAGGCTATGATATGATTGAATATGCGGCTATAAACTCAGGAGTTTATGTTACGTTGACAACCAACGGCACTATTATGAATGAACGCAGGACGCAGCGATTGCTTGAGTCTAAAGTTCATATGATAGACGTCAGTATCGATGCGTATAGTCCCGATGTTTATGCCGGGATTCGTGTGGGTGGTGATTTGGATGTTACGAGAACAAATGTGCTGAAGCTCATATCTTGGATTCGAGAATCAAAATCTAATACTAAAGTTGTAGTAAGTTTTGTTGAGCAATCCCAAAATCAGCATGAAACTGCCGATTTTGAATCGTATTGGAAAGATCAAGGCGCCGATTATGTTGTTATTCGGCGACTGCATTCTTGTTCGGGAGCAAAAACAAATCTTGCAGAAATAAAGCGACATGATAATCATAAGATAGAGCGTAGACCATGCCTTTATCCATGGGAGCGGATAGTATTGAATGCAAGAGGCGACTTGGCTTTTTGTCCTTCAGATTGGGTACACGGATCGTTTGTTTCAAATTACAAAGAAACTACGATTTTAGAGACTTGGCAAGGAGAATTCTACCAACAGTTAAGAAATGCGCATTTAACCAATCGATACCAGAATCACTCATTCTGCGGGCAATGCCCTGATTGGGAATCTACACGATGGCCGGGAAGCGGTCGTAGCTATGCGGATATGGTTGAAGAGTTTATTGAAGAAGCATCTTGATTTTTAATATTATTTTTCATATCGAAACTAGAAATTTATCATGATGAGTTGTTTATGAAGGTTGCTGTAATACAGTCCAGTTATGTCCCATGGCGGGGATATTTCGATATCATTGATGATGTAGATTTATTTGTTTACTACGATGATGTTCAATACACGCGAAATGATTGGAGAAATAGAAACAAGATTAAAACTACAAACGGGACGACTTGGCTTACGGTTTCCGTGAAAGATGTCGCTCTATCACAAAAAATATTTGAGACAGAACTTAACTACGCTACAAAATGGAATGAAGTGCATATACAGCAAATTCATAATTGGTATAAAAAAGCCCCTTTTTATGCGTTGTATTTTGATGAGCTGGCAGAATTGTTAACTCAAAAAGAGCAAACAATTTCGATGCTGAATAAAAAATTAACTGGCTGGCTTATGCAAAAGTTATTTATTAACACTAAAATAATGTGTTCTTCCGAGTTTAAGCTTGAAGGTACAAAGACCCAAAGATTAGTGGATTTACTGACAAAAGTTTCAGCAACAAACTATCTCTCTGGTCCCTCTGCAAGAGCTTACATGGATGAAAGTTTTTTCAGAGAATCCGGGATCGGCCTTGAGTATAAAGCTTATGATTATGCTGCTTATCCGCAAATTTATGGTGACTTTATCGGTGAAGTGTCTGTGCTTGATTTGTTGTTTAATGCAGGGCCGGACGCTCGTGAATTCATGAAAAGTCGTACACCTAGTCTTGTGGTTTTGTAATTGCTTATGCGCAAGAAAATTAGTGTCGTTATACCGGTATATCAAAATGCCGGATCAATCGAGATAACATGCCGAGAAGTTGCGGCAGTTTTGAGAGAGCAACATAGCAATGTCGAATATGAGTTTGTCATGGTGAATGATGGCTCAACAGATGCTTCGTGGGAAATACTACAAAGGCTTCATGCTGAAGAACCTAATCGATTCAAGCTGATAAATCTCACGCGGAATTTTGGACAGCTGTCGGCTTTACTAGCGGGCTACAATCAGGCTGAAGGCGACTGTATCGTATCCATGGCCGCTGATATGCAAGATCCGCCTCAAGTTATTGCCGATATGGTTAGTGCGTGGTTCGTTGGACACAAACTAGTGATTGCCAATCGAATTGGCCGAAGCGATGGCTTTTTAAACGATGTTATCTCCAATTTTTCTTGGGGTATCTTGAAGCGCTATGCTTTGCCAACTTTGCCCAAAGGCGGCTTCGATGTGTTCTTGATGGATAGGGTTATACGAAATTATTACATAGATAATCCAGAGCAGCATATCTTCATGCAGGGTAGATTGCTCTACTACGGTGAGAAGCCATTTGTTATCCCTTACAAACGAAAAAAAAGGATTTATGGTAAATCGCAAACTTCGTTAGGCAAAAAGATAAAGTATTTGATTGATGGTTTTACAGGCTATTCTTTTATGCCATTAAGAATCATATCAATTGCTGGCATTATGCTTTTTTTCCTTTCTATCGTTGCAGCGTTGGTAATAACTTGGTACGTGTATACCAATGGCTCGAAAGTTGAAGGATGGGCATCGTTGATGGTGATGATGCTTTTTTTGAATGGAATGCAGTTGCTTGCTTTTGGCGTCATTGGAGAATATCTCTGGCGCAATATCGAAGAGACAAGAAAGCGGCCACATTACATTATTAGTGAAAAGATGGATGCACAGCGTGACGACTGATTTCTTTAAAACACAATCCGGTAATTTTTCCGATTTGTTTGAATTAGCGGAAGATGGTGTTTGGTATGCCAAGGGGCATGAAGATTTTGCATTCCTTGAGGATGACGGTACTGACTGGAGTAATATCGAAGAGAAGTCTTTTTGGTATCGGCATAGAGCGAGATTATTTACTGAGGTTATTAAGCAATACCAGCCGACAGGCTCGATTTATGAGATAGGTGCCGGAAATGGTGCCGTCTCAATGGCTTTGCAAAATGAAGGGTACGATATAGTCGCTATTGAGCCGACAGTGCAGTGGGCGGTAACGGCTAAGCATCGGGGGGTTAAAAATGTCATTTGTTCTAAGATTGAAAATGCAGGTTTTGAGGATGGGCAGTTTTCGAATGTCGGAATTTTTGATGTTTTGGAACATATCCCCAATGACGCCGAATTTTTAGCCTATATTAGAAAATTAATGCCTGTTGGCGGTCGAATGTATTGTGCCGTCCCTGCTCATAACATTCTTTGGTCAAATGAAGATGATTATGCTGGGCATTATCGAAGATACAGTTTAAAAGATTTGAGTCGTAAACTTGAAAATGCCGGATTTGTGCTTGAATATAAAACCTATTTTTTTAGACCATTGATCATTCCAATTTTTTTATTGCGCTCGATTCCCTCCCTTTGGGGGTTGCGCGGACAACGCACTTCAGCAAGTAGCGAACGAGATCATTGTCCGTCAGAGGGAATAATATCAAAATTATTGAATAAACTCCTTGATGATGAGTTTCTTGGTGTTGTTAACGGTGGCGGTTATAAATTTGGTGCGAGTTGTTTAGTGGTCGCCAGAGCCTGTTAAATGGGATATTCCTGTGTATTACTGACAGTGGCTTTAACGGTATTTGGTTAGATGGCAAATTATCAATGGCCGGGTCATTACGGAAGGACTGGGATGGGCATTTTGGATTTATTGTACATTTCATGTTTTCACCTTGGGTGATTTCGGCGTTGTTCGCGGCTTTTCTATCATTTCCAGTTTGTGTTATAGCCCTTACCAAGCTTGATATTAGTTATGCGTATCCCTTGACCAGTCTTTCTTTTGTGAGTGTAGTTTTTATGGGATGGTTTTTCTTTGGTGAAACATTAAGCATAGCTCCGGTTCGTGAATTGTGGCTACCTAAAAAGGCGGGCCAATAGTAATTCAACCTACGCGTGACGGGTGTATGTGTCTCGTCAAAAACGTTTAGCAGATAGTTCGGGAAAAGGAAAACGTTATGGACGGGATGAATATCCGGTCCCGCACCTGTTCGACAAAAGTCTGTAACTTAAACGGGACTGCTGCTTAAGCTTTGCGTACATGTCCCATCTTAAGTTGGTAGCCGCAGTTAAGCGGGAGTAAACCGGATTTAGATGTTCTTACTAAATACCAGAGACTGATACAGCACGTCTAAAGCCGTTGGACGCCAGACAACCTGCCCTTAAACTGTAATAAGTGGGGTGAATGTTTACGAACTATAAATAGGGAGGAGCCCTGAACAATGAACATTAATATGTACCGAATATTCTTTGAAATCCAAAAAAAACACTGGTGGTTTGTCACCAAAAAAAACATTATATTGGATACTGTTGACAGGTATATAAGTAAGAACGCTGATACTAAAGTACTGGATATTGGCTGCGGAAGCGGTTTGATGCTTAATGCCCTTGAAAATGTGGGGCAAACATTTGGCATGGATATGTCGGATGAAGCAATTAGTTTTAGCAAAGAGATATTTACTGGTAGGGTGGAGAAGGGATTATTGCCAGACCAAATCCCTTATGAAGAAAACTTCTTCGATCTCATTACCGCTCTGGATGTGATTGAACATGTAGATCGGGATATCGATTCATTAAAGGCGATACGCTCCCGTCTTGTTTCAGATGGTAAAGCCGTGATTACTGTCCCTGCTTATATGTTTCTATGGTCTGCATTTGACGAGATGAACGAGCACAAGCGCAGGTACACGCTCACTGATCTTCGTACAAAGCTTTTGCAGGCCGGGTTTACAATAGAAAAAATATCCTATTACAACACTCTGCTTTTTCCAATCGTCTTTGCTGTACGGATGCTAAATAATGTTTTGAAGCGTGATGGGGCGTCGGATGTAGATATGCCAAGTCCGCCTTTGAACTTTTTTCTCAAGAACATTTTTGGTATTGAAAAATACCTGCTCAAATATGTAAACCTGCCATTTGGAGTTTCAATCCTGGCTGTGGTTAGGAAGTGATTTAATGATATTACTTTATCTTCAAATCCAGGAGTGATTATATGGACATGGTTATTGGTGAAGGCGTTATTGCAAACCGGTTTAGCGACTATTTATTACAATCGAAATATCTGATCTTTGCTGGAAGTGTGAACGATTCCGCTATTAGGGATGAAAACACAATTCAGAAAGAGGAAATCGCTGTCAAGGTTGCATTATCCAGTCACCCTGACAGTACGTTTGTGTATTTTAGTTCATGTAGCATTCTTGATCAGGATGTAGCTCACACGCCATACGTACAACATAAAGTTCGTATGGAGAAATTGATACAGGGCTCAGTAAAAAGTTTTTTGATATTTCGATTACCTCAAGTGTTGGGGCTTTCTGATGCCAAGTCGAGTCTAGTTAATTATCTTGTTGATGCAATCTCTAATCAGAAGCCTTTTGAACTATGGGAGAATGCGCAGAAAAATATTATAGACATTGATGATGTGCATGAGATCGTTGGCGAAGCACTGAGAAGGAAAATTTGTTTAAATCAGATTATCAATGTCGCAAGCACACATCAAACATCGGTCTTGCAACTTGTTCGTGAGATTGAGGACTTCATGGGATTCGCGGGGAATTACGTGTTGGTCAACAAGGGCGCAAGTTATGAGCTTGATGTCTCAGAAATAAAGTTAATTTTAAGCGATTTGAATATAAATTTTGATAAAGATTATATAAGAACCTCACTCAGTAAATATTTCGGCCATTTAATTACCTCCCCTAAACTCCTTTCAGTGATTGTCCCAACTTATAACGAAGAGCATGGGATTGAGGAGTTTTACCGTAGAACAAAGGATGTTCTGGTAAGGTTGGCCCCAAGATTCGAACATGAAATAATTTTTGTTAATGACTTTAGTACGGATAACACATTTCAAAAATTGAAATTGCTTGCACAGGCTGACCCCGCAGTAAAGCTGATTAATTTCTCTAGGAATTTTGGTAATCAAATCGGCATTACGGCGGGTATTGATTTTTCACGCGGCGATATAGCTGTCGTAATCGACGACGATCTACAAGACCCTCCTGAAATAATTTTAAATCTCATTGCAAAGTGGGACAAAGGATATAAAGTTGTTTACGGAGTGCGTCCCAAACGACAGGGAGTGAGTCCGCTATTTAAATTAACCGCTAAATTGTATTACCGGGTAATTGGTAGTTTAAGTGATACGAAAATTCCAAATGACACAGGGGACTTCCGTCTGATAGACAGGGTAGTTATAGAGACCTTGAAAACAATGAAAGAAGAAAACAGGTATTACAGAGGAATGGTTGCCTGGGTCGGCTTTCCTCAGACTGGTGTTGTTTATAAGAGGGATAGGCGTTATGCCGGTATATCGACATTCTCTTTTAAGAAATATGTCAACTTCGCACTTAATGGTTTAACCTCCTTTACTGAAAAACCGCTCTATTTTTCAAGCTTAGCAGGTCTTTTCATTACCACGATCAGTTTTATACTTGCGCTTGTATTAATCGTAAGCAAAATTATTGATCCTTCTATTTCTATTCGGGGATGGACATCTCTGACGGTAATCATATTGTTTTTTGGGGGCATACAATTACTCTCAACAGGTATTCTCGGTGTCTATATTAGTAAAATTTACCGTGAAGTTAAAGGTCGCCCCCTTTACATAGTTGAAAGCACCAAAAATATAGAGCAACTTGGCAATGATTAAAAGTCATTTAAGGTCTGATTGGTGGGAGGAGGCCGGCTATATAACCCGTTATGCAGGAAGTGGAGTAATCAACACGATTGTCGGCTTTATTATTATCTTCTCTATAATGGCCTTAGGTTTTTCACCGATGGTTTCAAATATAGCTGGATATGCCGTTGGATTTACAATGGGGTTTGTACTCTCGAAGAAATTCGTTTTCCGTAGCAACGGTCACGTTGTTGCGGAGAGTGTGCGCTATCTAGTTGCTTTTTTTATTTCATTTTTATTTAATTTGTTAGTGCTACGTTTTGCATTAAACTATTTGAATTTGAATGCGTTTGTCTCTCAAGTTATTGCATCTATGTGTTATACCTTGCTTATGTACATACTGACACGTTTGTTTGTATTCGGTATCATCAGAGAAAACGAGCAGGCCTTAAAAAATGATGCAGTCGTTTTTTACATTACCTTTGCTATGCTTTTTTTAAACGTAGTATTTTTTATAATTGGCAAATTAGGCATTGGGAATGATATTTTAGGCTATATGACGGGGGCGGGTAAATTTGATGATTTTTATGATCTTTTTGGATATGCATCGACTATTCCAAGCTCAGATAGCCCAATTCAATATACTGCGTTAGCCATTATATTCGGTAGAATATTCGATCATCATCAAATAGTTGGGCTAATTATCATTTTATTTGTTGGTATTTTTCCACCAATTTTTTTGATAAAACGAGAGATATTAAAATATGTTGATAAAAATAGATTAATTTATATTTTTTTTATATTGTCTTCTTATCCCGTTTTATTTGCGCTTTTTAGAGGAAATCCTACGCTTATTGCCGTGTTGTGGACTATTTCTGGAGTACTGGCTTTTATATCTGGTGATGCATTAACTTCAAGGTCTTCATTGATAATCGGATCATTTTTTCATCCTGTCCCCGCCTTATTTTCCGTGCTTTTTTTAAAAGATGGAGTTATGTCTTTTTTAAAAGTAGGCTTATTAATTTGTGTGTTTCAATTGGTTTTTTATTCTATCTTGGGTAATCCATTATTAGAAACAATGACTGACGTTAGTTTGTCTCTTGAAAAATATAAAGCAGATTACATCATGGGGGGGAAGGGGGATTTGTATAATAATTCCCTGTTTTTTATTATCAAGATTATTTTTATGGATGATATATTAATTTTAAATTTTGCTTTGATATTTATCCCTTTATTTTTATTGGTAGTCGTTATATTAAAAGTATATGCGGGGTATCGAATTTATGGTAGAAATTCTGCTTTATTTATGTTCGGTCTTTACTTTGTTCCAATATACCTAGTGATTTCAAGTCCAGTTTCTGCAGATTACCGTCTGGCTTACCTCCTTGTTCCAGTTGTCTTAATGCTGTTGACTCGATCTTTTGGTTTGCCATTCTTTCTCCTTCTCGCAGCGTTGGTTCCAAAGCATTTTGTTTTTTTTTCCAGTCATTGGCTTAATTTGCATCCAGAAGCCAGTCTTGTTTATCCCGATTTAATTAAAACTACTGGGATAACACTAAACTCGGTTCTAACTCCCACCTTACTTCTTATCTGTATTCTTATCCCTAACTCATATGTTGTAAAATTTACCCATAAACTGTTAAACAAAAATGAGGGTTCTCCCCAGCTTTGCTAAGGAAGGCTGGGTTACGATGTTGCCGGCAACTAAAGGCTGCAGGATAACCAGCAGGAAATCTTTTTAAAAGCTCAGATGTATTTACATGAATGGGACACCTCTCTACGCAGTTCTTGTTTTTCTGTCAGTAAAATGAAGCAGATATTAAGTTTGAATCCAGCTAATCAAAAAACATCACTATGTTGTGCAAAATTTTAAGGTAAAGGGAATGCGGTTTGATATTACGGTAATTTTTGCACAGCGTCTTTGGCAGGCTTTATCGGGTCTGGTGACGATTTTACTGCTTACACATTTTCTAACACCGATTCAACAAGGCTGGTACTACAGCTTCTTAAGTTTGGCCGCGCTTTATACCCTGTTCGATCTGGGTCTATCAATCGTACTTGTACAATTCTCGGCCCACCTTTTCATTAATATGAAGTGGCTTGGTAAAGGGCGTGTCGTTGGTGAAAGTAAAGAGCAGTTCTTAAGTCTTGTCGGGCAATCTTTACGCTTGTATTTTCTTCTCGGGTTGGCTTTTTGTTTTTTGATGATTCCCGCAGGGCTGGTTTTTTTTGGCGAGAAAGATAGCGAGGCGTGGCTTTTAATAACTGAGTGGCAATGGCCATGGATATGTTTGGTAATTGCCACGGCGGTTAATATATTGGCGCTTCCTTTTTTAGCTTTGGTGGAGGGCAGTGGGCGTGTTGGTGAAGCGTATGGGATACGGCTCTTGCAAGGGGTGTTTGGCTCGATAGGGTGCTGGGCTGTTTTGAGTATAGGCGGGGGATTGTGGGCGCCCTCTATGATTCCTTCTATCGGATTTCTCGTGGCTCTTGCGTGGCTGATTTTTTGCCGGCCTGCTTTACTTCACAATGCATGGCGCATGGGCGATAGTCATATCCACTGGTCGCATGAAATATGGCCATTGCAATGGCGTATCGGCTTGAGTTGGTTAAGTGGATATTTTTTGACTCAGATTTATACCCCTATTCTTTTTTATTACCAAGGAGCAGAGGTGGCCGGGCAAATGGGCTTGTCTTTAAGTATTGCCAACATGCTTGGCTTGTTGGCTCAGTCATGGATTGCTCGGAGAGTGCCTGTTATGGCGCAAGCTGCAGGACGGCAGGATTGGGATCTTCTTGATAAGGTATTTGCCCAGGATTTTGTAGTATCCGTGTTGGCTTTTCTGGGTGGTGCATTGATGCTTTGCGGATTACATTTTTATTATTTAGAAAAAACTATTTACGCAAGCCGTGTTTTATCGTTTTGGCCTTTTGTTGGGCTTATGGGAATTGCTTTTTTTAATCATATCAATGGAGCCTTGGCGGCACAATTGCGCTCTTTTCGTAAAGAACCCTTGGTTTGGGTATCGTTTGCAGGCGCGTTAGTGACGTTGCCTACCGCTTTTTGGGCCGCCTCTCGTTATTCAGCGCAGGGCGTGGTCATGGTGATATTATCGATACAATTGCTTTTTATCTTGCCTGTTTCTGTGCGTTTGTGGAACAAGTGTAATGCAAAATGGAGACTGGGCCATGATTGACAAACAGCCGCTCTTAACCGTGGCGATTCCTACATGGAATCGTGCATTTTTTTTAGAGAAAACGCTTAAACAGCTTCATCAGGAATTAGGAGTATGCGAGCCTGGAAGTGTTGAGGTTATAGTTTCTGATAACTATAGCTCTGACAATACTTCAGAGATTGTTGAGCAAGCTAAAGATACCGGTTTGAATCTAAGTTATATCCGTAATGAAGAAAATATCGGTTCAGATGCTAATATCGCCCAATGTTTCAATTTGGCTACGGGTCAGTATGTGCTTATTCTTGGAGATGATGACTTGCTTGTTGATAAGTCATTGCCATGGTTGCTGGAAAGGCTCAGGACAGAAAAATATGGCGTGGTATGCATGCGCCCTTATGGTTTCGATAATGATTTTCGCCAAGAGTACCCTGGTGCAGGCGGGTCTGAAAAAGCATTTCTGGATGCAGGATTATTTTTAGCTGCAATTGGCTCGTTGATGACGTTGATTTCCTCCTGTGTTATTCATAAATCAATCTTATCGAAACTAGATGCACGAGATTTTTGTGGCGAGAATCTCGTGCAAGTCCATCTGGTTATTCGCGCGGCGCTTGGATCCCAAGAAAACTTATTTGTAAATCGTTACTTGATTGCATGCAAGCGGAACAATTCCGGAGGTTACGATTTCTCAAAGGTTTTTGTGGAAAATTTAGGCCGGATATTGGATGGTTATCGTGATATAGGGTTGACAACAAAAGCTATAGCGGCGATTGAAACGCGTTTACTTATAGGATATTTTCCTTATTATTTATTTAGACAGAGATTAAATAAAACCGGCGATATTGGGGTGACCTATCAACGGTTTTTAAATAGGTATAGGGGGCGGTGCTGTTTCTACTTTTGGGTCGCGCCCATTTTAAAACTGCCGAGAATACTCGCTATCATGTGGGGGGGGGCAGCCACCATCATAGGTCGAGTATTAAATGGAGATTTGCAACGCGGAATAATGTTTACTATCAATAAAAATGGTTAAGGCTCTTATTGGATATGGCCTCAACATTATAAGCCTGGCTGTGCCGATAAGTATTTTTGCCATTTGATTCAATAGCGTGTCGGGAACGGTGGTTCTACCATGCTGGATCGGCTGCCACCAATGGATGGGCAGTATGGCGATTTTGTCGTGTATCATAGATACCGAATTTGGTGAGCATTGTCTGATTCCCGTTGCGCAGGCGGGGTGCCGTGATTTGGCGTCAGTTAGATCAGCATGAGATTACTTATGATAAAACCGGACATCAATAAATAGGGTTATTTTATGGAGCCGGTTTTATGGTAGATTCCAAACATTGATCTTACGTGCACGGTAGTTACAATAGCCATTTAAATGTTGATTCCTTGTAAAAGAGAGTCTCCAGTTTATCAGGCAATTATCAAAGCTGAAACTATAAGAGTATTTGATGAGCAGGCAAGACACATATTAATAATATTTGTCAATATCAAGGGAGTTAAGACGGATACTCGTTGAAATTGAACAAAAAACAGGCGCTCTACCGGCTAAGTAATAAAGGATCAGTTAGCAATTGTGATGAGACAGTTGGATAATCAAATGATCACAACAAAATTGGGTGAAAAAGAAATATGAGTGCAGTGATCTCAACAATTATCGTCAATTATAACGCAGGGGCGTTATTGCGGAGCTGTGTCGATTCGTTACTGAGTTGTCCACTGGAGATCGAAATTATCGTAGTTGATAATGCATCGAAGGATGGCAGTTTGGATGCTTTGCGAGGCCTACCAGGCGTGCAGATAATTGAAAACCCAACCAACGTTGGTTTTGCTGCGGCTTGTAATAGTGGAGGACGCGTTGCTTCTGCTCCGTTTCTGCTGTTCCTTAATCCGGACTGCTGCTTCAAACCGGGTACGTTGGTCACGCTGTTGGAAGCTCTACGTGAGGGTGAGCGCGTGGGTATGGTCGGCGGCTTGCTCGCTAATTCGGACGGAACCGAACAAGCAGGCGGCCGTCGGGCTATACCCACGCCTTGGCGTTCTTTTGTGCGTGCATTTTGGCTGGCAAGTTTTTCGGATCGCTGGCCGCGCCTGTTCTTTGATTTTCACTTGCATAAACAACCGTTGCCGGATCACGCCATTGAGGTGGAGGCAATTTCCGGCGCTTGCATGATGGTCAGGCGTGAGGCAATGCAGGATGTCGGAGAATGGGATGAAGGTTACTTTTTACATTGCGAAGATCTGGATTGGTGCATGCGCTTCGGACAACAAGGGTGGAAAATTCTGTTCGTTCCATCGGCGCAAATTACCCACGCGTTAGGCGTTTGCGGAAGAAGTCGGCCGGTATTTGTCGAGTGGCACAAGCATAAGGGGATGATACGGTTTTACAAGAAATTCTTTCGAAATCAGTATCCGGGTGCGCTGATGGGGTTGGTTGTGGTCGGCGTGTGGCTGCGGTTTGGCCTCGTGGCTACTTACTACTCAGCCAAACGTGCCGGACAGGCGTTGGGCTTTGGACATGGTTGATAATGCGATTCCCATGACCTCTCTCCCAGAAGGTGATGGATTATCGCTAAATCTTGTAGGTGTTCTTGGCGCGACCAGTTCGGTGGGAGCATGTCTACTGCCGATGCTGATTGAGGCAGGGTGGCAGGTGACGGCGTTCTCGCGGTCGGCGGTCGGGCAGAGCGGTGATAGGGTAGCGTGGCGGCGGCTTGCTCCCTCTTCACCGGCTCCTCTGATGGAGTCATTAGTCATTCGCTCCGGGCATCAAACGGCAACAACCCCGTCGCCGGACCTCCCGCGTGCGGGTGAGAAGAGCATTTCGTTTTGGGTTTGCGTCGCCCCTATTTGGGTGTTGCCGGATTATTTTGCCTTGCTTGATGCGCAGGGCGCGAGGCGTGTGGTGGTCGTGTCTTCCACCAGTCGGTTCACCAAGGATGACTCCTCCGACCCGGAGGAACAGGCTATAGCACTTCGGCTTGCTGATGCGGAAACTCGGGTGCGGGAGTGGGCGGAAATCCGTGGGGTGGAATGGGTGATTCTGCGTCCTACGTTGATTTATGGTTTGGGGCGGGACAAAAATATTGCCGAGATTGCGCGCTTTATCCGGCGGTTTGGCTTCTTTCCCTTGTTTGGCGAGGCAAGCGGCTTACGCCAGCCTATTCACGTAGCGGATGTGGCTGGCGCATGTCTGGCCGCTTTGCGGGCGCCTTGCGCGGCGAACAGGGCGTATAACATTTCCGGTGGCGAGACGCTGACTTATCGCAACATGGTCGCTCGTGTTTTTTCTGCCCTCTGCCGACGTCCGCGCTTGCTGACTGTCCCGCTTTGGACTTTCCGCCTGGCGGTGGCTATGTTGCGCCGCTTGCGGCGCTATCGGCAGTGGTCGACTGCCATGGCCGAGCGTATGAACCGTGATTTGGTGTTTGATCATGCCGAGGCGGCACGAGACTTGGGCTTTAAGCCTAGGGCGTTCATGCTGTCGGCGGAAGATGTGGCTGCATGAGTAGGCTCGTCTTGCCGACAGCGCTAAGTGTTGTTGTTTTGTGTGAGGTTTAACGGCGTGCTGAACGTCAGCGATTAGTACGAATTCCAATCTTGGGTGTCAAAAGCAGGGTATTCAGAATACATCAGGAGTCTTGAGACGCTGGAAATATATGCTCACGGAATAAACCACTGGCGGCGGCAATAGATGTATTGCATTCAAGTTAGGCGGCCAAGATATTATTTTTAGATCTCTGCCGGCGCAGATTGCGGTTTATGGAATGCCCTGTTTTGGATATGTTTCAGGCTAAAGTACTTACTTTTTGGGTCGATTTACTTAAACTTATTTTTAATTTATTTTGCTAATAAATTCTTTAGTGTATTGGAATAATAGGGTTGTTAAAACCTGATGAAAATCCTTATCGTTAGCCAATATTTCCGGCCCGAGTCTTTTCGTATTAATGACCTTGCTTTGACTCTTAAAGAGCGTGGACATGAGGTATCCGTTTTAACAGGAAAGCCGAATTATCCGGATGGTGATATTTTTGAGGGCTATCAGGCATGGGGATGCAGCACTGAAGATTGGTGCGGCATAAAAATTTATCGCGTACCGCTTATTGCCAGAGGCAGTAAAAATGCCATTAAACTGGCATTAAATTATTTGTCGTTTATTGTTTCAGGGCTGTTGTTCGCACCGTGGTTATTGCGCCAGGAAAGCTATGATGCGATTCTTGTTTACGCTCCATCCCCGATTTTTCAGGCAATTCCGGCCTCTTTTCTGGGCTGGCTGAAGCGCTGTCCTGTGGCTTTATGGATACAGGATTTGTGGCCGGAAAGCGCACAAGCCACAGGTTACATTAATAATCCCTGGATATTGAAATTGCTTGAAAGTATGGTGCGGTTTGTCTATCGCCATACGGACTTGCTGCTGGTTCAATCAAGAGCATTTCAGGCGCCTGTTGCAGGGTTGGCCCATGGCAAACCGATTGTGTACTATCCCAATTCGGTTGAGTCTGCATTCTATAGCCCCCCCCACATGCCATTGCCGAATATTGTTGGTTTGGCGGGTGAGTTCCCGGTGCTTTTTGCAGGTAATGTCGGAGTAGGACAGGCTGTCGAGGTTATCGTTGCGGCGGCAGAGATATTGCGGGATTACCCTGAGATCAATTTTGTGGTGCTGGGGAAAGGCAGCCGTTGGGATTGGATGCGCGAGCAGGTTGAGGTGCTCGGCCTGAGTAATCTTCATCTTGCCGGGAGACACCCGGTAGAAACTATGCCGGGCTTAATGAGACAGGCTGCTGCATTATTGGTCACATTGGCGGATCAGCCTATTTTTGCTGCGACGATCCCTAATAAGGTGCAAGCCTATATGGCTGTCGGCAAGCCAATTCTGGCCTGCTTGAATGGTGAAGGTGCGAGAATAGTGCGCGAAGCTAATGCCGGATTGGCTGTTCCGGCGGAAGATGCTGTTGCCCTTGCCGACGGCATATTGCGTCTATACGGGATGTCCGCAGAGGAACGGGAAAAAATCGGCCAAAATGGACGTGCCTATTTCCGTGAACATTTCGATCATGACCGACTGGTGGATCAATTAGTCGATCATCTGCATGAATTAACGTTGTCTTTTGGGAAAAAGTGATGAGAGTTTTGGTGTTGGGGGCGAACGGCATGATAGGCAGTACGACCTTCCGGGTATTGAGTGAGCGGCACGATTGGGACGTGTATGGATCAGTGCGCTCGGAGACTGCAAAGCAGTTCTTCCCTGCTCAGCTCGCTGAGCGGCTATTGGCGAATGTCGATGTCACTAATTACGATGCGCTGGTGGACGTTTTTGCCCGGATACGGCCGGAAGTGGTGATTAATTGCGTCGGCGCTACAAAACACAAAACCGACGGGAATGATCCATTAATGGCAATACCGCTGAATGCCTTGTTGCCGCATCGGCTGGCAAGGCTGTGCGAGGCTGTGAATGCACGGTTGGTACATGTTTCTACAGATTGCGTTTTCTCCGGCAAGCAAGGGCATTATACGGAGGAAGATTTGCCGGACACCGATGATGTGTATGGCAGGTCCAAAGCTTTAGGCGAGGTTGATTATCCGAATGCAATCACATTGCGCACGTCGACTATCGGACATGAGTTGCAAAGCAGCTACGGTTTGCTTGACTGGTTTCTTACACAGCAGGGCAGTTGCAAAGGCTTTAAGCGGGCAATATTTTCCGGACTGTCCTCAATGGAGTTCGCACGGGTGATACGCGATATTGTTATCCCGCAACCAAGTTTACACGGTCTTTACCATGTTGCCGGTCCGGCAATTGCAAAATATGATCTGCTGAAACTGGTCGCAAAGGTCTATGGAAAAGCGATCGAGATTATTCCGGAAAATGAGTTTGTCATTGACCGTTCGCTAAATGCGGATCGATTCCATGCCGCAACGGGATACCAGTCCCCCGAATGGCCGGAGTTGATCGAATCGATGCATGCCTATCAGTCGTTAATCAAGGACAAATATGTTTAATGATAAAGTCTTAATGATCACCGGGGGGACAGGATCATTTGGTAATGCAGTTCTTAAGCGTTTCCTGGCGACAGATGTGCGTGAGATTCGCATCTTCAGCCGCGATGAGAAGAAGCAGGAGGAAATGCGCATTGCGCTGAACAACGACAAGCTGAAGTTCTACATCGGTGATGTCCGCAACTACGATAGCGTCTATCAAGCGATGAAAGGTGTGGATTATGTGTTTCATGCGGCGGCACTCAAGCAGGTTCCGTCGTGCGAGTTCTATCCGATGGAAGCGGTGCGTACCAATGTTATCGGCACGGAACATGTGATGGATGCCGCCACTGCCAATGGCGTCAAGCGGGTAGTGCTGTTGAGCACCGACAAGGCCGTGTATCCGATCAACGCGATGGGTATTTCCAAGGCGATGGCTGAGAAATTGCTGGTTGCCAAGGCGCGGATGCAGCGTGACGGCGAAACTGTTTTCTGCGCAACACGCTACGGCAATGTGATGGCTTCGCGTGGTTCGGTCATTCCGTTGTTTGTCTCGCAACTGAAAGAAGGCAAACCGCTTACGGTAACCGATCCCAATATGACGCGCTTTTTGATGTCGCTGGAGGATTCGGTGGATTTGGTGCTTTATGCTTACGAGCATGGACAGCAGGGCGATATTTTTGTGCAAAAGGCGCCCGCATCGACTGTTGCCGATTTGGCGCAAGCGCTCACAGAGTTATTCGGCGGCAAAGAAGAGCCCCGGATCATCGGTACGCGGCACGGCGAGAAACTTTTTGAATCGCTTATTTCGAGAGAAGAGATGGCGCGTGCCGAAGATAGGGGGAGCTATTACCGGATCCCGGCGGACAACCGCGACCTGAATTATGCGAAATATTTTAGTGACGGCGAGGAAAAAATTTCCAGCCTTGATGATTATACTTCTCACAACACTGAGCGATTGGATGTCGCTCAAGTGAAGTCTTTGTTACAGAGTTTGGATTTTATTCAGGAGATAAATCGTGCTTAAGGTTATGACAATCGTCGGGACACGACCCGAACTTATTAAGATGAGCCGCGTGATAGCGGAGCTTGACCGGAATATGCAGCACATTCTGGTGCATACCGGACAGAATTACGATTACGAATTGAATCAGATTTTTTTTGAAGACCTGGAAATTCGCAAGCCTGATTATTTCCTGGAGGCGGTTGGCGATAATGCGGCCCAAACTATTGCCCAGGTTATCCAGAAATCCGATGCAGTGATGGAACAAGAGCAACCGGATGCCGTGTTGTTGTATGGCGACACCAATTCATGTTTGGCGGTTATCGCTGCAAAACGTCGCAAAATCCCGGTATTCCATATGGAAGCGGGAAACAGGTGTTTTGATCAACGCGTACCGGAGGAATTAAACCGCAAGGTACTGGATCATTTGTCGGATATTAATCTGGTGCTAACCGAGCACGCTCGGCGTTATTTGATTGCGGAAGGGGTCAGGCCTGAAACCATCATCAAGACAGGTTCACACATGCGCGAGGTGGTGGATTATTATTTGCCGAAAATTTCGGCATCCGATGTTGTTTCCCGCTTGTCTTTGCAAGCCGGAAAATTTTTCCTGGTCAGTACGCATCGTGAGGAGAATGTTGATTCACCCGAAGCGCTACGGGACTTAATGGAAACCTTGAATGCACTCGCTGTGAAATACAGCTACCCCATATTGGTTTCTACCCATCCGAGAACGCGCAAGCGGCTTGAAGAGCTTGGCATTTCATCGATGGATGAAAGGATTATTTTTGCCAAGCCGTTCGGTTTTTTTGATTACATTAAATTACAGATGGAGGCATTCTGCGTTCTTTCCGATAGCGGAACGATTACGGAAGAAACGTCCCTGCTTAATTTGTGCGCAATTACTCTTCGTAATGCGCATGAGCGTCCTGAAGGGATGGATGTCGGTACTTTGATTATGAGCGGTTTGAAAAAAGACCGGGTGATCGAAGCCGTCGAAATTGTGACGTCTCAATACCGGAAAACGGCGCGCGTGGTTTTACCGATTGCCGATTATGAAAATCCTCATGTTTCGACGCAGATCGTAAGGGTTGTGGCAAGCTATGTGGATTATATCAATAGGGTCGTGTGGTCAAAGCCTGATGCAAAGTAATATCAGCGGCGATTCCCCTTCGATGCTCATTACAGGCGCCAATGGTTTTATAGGTAAATCGCTCTGTGCCGAGCTGCTTCGGCAGGGGCAATTTGTCCGTGCGGCGATGCGTTTTGGGAATTTGCCAATCGAAAATATTGAGTCCGTGTCAATCGGTGTTATAGATGGTGAAACGGACTGGACGAATGCATTGCTCGGTATCAAGGTGGTTGTTCATCTTGCTGCACGCGTGCATGTAATAAAAGATAATGCAGTCGATCCGTTGGATGAATTGCGAAAAGTGAATGTTGACGGTGCCTGGAATCTTGCTTTGCAGGCCGCTGAAGCAGGTGTGCAGCGCTTCATTTTTATCAGTTCGATCAAGGTAAACGGCGATGGTACGTTGTTGGGGCGGCCTTATACCGCTGGTGATCAGCCTGCGCCGGTTGATCCTTACGGCATTTCCAAGTTCGAAGCGGAAGATGCGTTACGGCACTTGGCGGAACAAACCGGCATGGAAGTGGTGATCATTCGGCCGTCTCTGGTCTACGGGCCGGGCGTGAAGGCCAATTTTTACAGCATGATGCATTGGCTTGAGAAGGGTATCCCGTTACCTTTGGGCGCCATTCGTAATAAGCGCAGTTTTGTTGCATTGGATAATCTGGTCGATTTGATCATAACCTGCATTGATCATCCGGCAGCGGCTAACCGGACATTTTTGGCGGCGGACGGTGAGGATCTGTCTACTACCGAACTGTTGCAACGCATGGGCAACGCATTGGGCAAGCCCGTCAAACTGTTTTCTGTGCCTATCTGGATATTAAAAGCCGCCGCTATGTTGGTGGGTAAGCGGGATATGGCGCAGCGTTTGTGTAATTCACTTCAAGTTGATATTAGCGAAGCGCGTGATCTGCTGGGCTGGCAACCTCCTGTGAGTGTGGATGATGCTTTGAAGAAAACGGCAACGGATTTTTTACAAAAATCATAGCCTGTTTGATTTTGGTAATATTCAAGTTAAGGCATTCGGTTTTTTACGCCGACGATTTTCTACGGGACCCGTCTTCAGTCAGTTCACGGAAATAATCTGCATTATCGGAGTTTTGGCTTCGGCAACTGCTCCTGCGTAGCTCTACCCCCCGCATCCGCATCCATATCCATACAGTCGTCAATGACTAAGTGAGGCACAAATGATTTTTTGGTGGTTTATTTTGCTAACGAGTGTAGTGTCTTGGGCACTCACCGGTTTTTTGCGCCGGTATGCCTTGGCGAAGAACTTAATCGATATTCCCAATGAGCGCAGCTCGCACTCGGTGCCGACGCCCAGAGGCGGGGGTGTTGCTGTTGTGGTGTCGTTTCTGGCTGTTTTGCCCATTTTAAACACGTTTGATTTGCTTTCTACTCCCGTGTTTTTGGCTTTATGGGGCGCCGGGTTCGCCGTTGCGGTAACCGGTTTTCTGGATGATCACGGACACATTGCCGCGCGCTGGCGCTTATTGGTGCATTTCGGTGCGGCGGTTTGGGGGCTTTATTGGCTGGGCGGCTTTCCTCCGCTCGCGGCTTTTGGACATTCGCTGAATTTGGGATGGCTTGGGTATCTGTGCGCGGCGGTTTATATAGTTTGGTTGCTCAATCTGTACAATTTCATGGATGGCATCGATGGCCTTGCCGGTATTGAGGCGATTACGGTTTGTTGCAGCGGCGCGCTGATGGTCTGGCTTGTTGCGCCGGATTCATCGGCTTGGATGCTGACGGCCTTTCTGGCTACAGCCGTTTTGGGATTTCTTTTTTGGAATCTTCCGCCCGCCCGTATTTTTATGGGGGATGCCGGTAGCGGTTTTTTGGGTATTATGCTGGCGCTGCTTTCGGTGCAAGCGGCGTGGATTGCCCCCCGATTATTTTGGGTATGGTTGATTTTGCTGGGCGTATTCATTGTTGATGCAACCGTTACCTTGTCTCGCCGCGTATTGCGGGGGGAGAAGTTTTATGAGGCGCATCGTAGCCATGCCTATCAATATGCATCACGCATCTTGGGCGCTCATCGCCCGGTTACGTTGGCAGTAGGCGCTATTAATGTTTTTTGGTTGATGCCCGTTGCCGGACTGGTTGCATTGGATAAATTGGACGGCATTGTGGGACTCATGGTGGCGTATTTGCCGTTATTATTGTTGGCATATCGTTATAAAGCGGGTGATCGTCAGGCTCAAGCCAGGCAGGTCAAGTGAACTTATTTAATCGAGTATAATAAGATGGGTTATTGCGATAAATAAGTAGGACTAATTCATGAGATCACACACGCGCACTTGGTTTATCCTCCTTCCACGACAAAAGAAGGCCTTTATCCTTATTAGTGCTGATGTATTTTTTGCCATATTTGCTCTTTGGGCCGCTCTTTCTTTGCGCTGGGGAGAGCTGTATGTCCCCAAAAGCGGCGAGTGGTATCTGTTTGCTGCTGCGCCTGTTATTGCCGTGCCTATTTTTATTAAGATGGGCTTGTACCGGGCGATTATTCGCTACATAGAGGTCAGGGCGTTATGGACCATTATTCAGGCGACTACGCTGTATGCACTGGTTTTTGCGTTTGTCCTGTATGAGTCCGGCATCAAGGGTGTTCCTCGGACGGTGTTGCCGTTAAATTGGTTGAATATGATGCTGCTGGTGGGGAGCAGTCGTTTTTTTGCGCGTTGGTGGCTGGGAGAGCTTTATTTAAACTTGGGGGGAGGCCGGGGGGTAAAAAGTCATAGCAAAAAAAATGTAGTGATTTACGGCGCGGGAAACGCCGGGGTGCAGTTGGCTTCCGCATTAGGCTATGGGCGCGAATTCAGGCCCATCGCGTTCATTGACGATGACGTGTTGTTACAAAAACAAAAGGTCAACGGCCTGCGGATTTATCCGCTCAGTTCCTTGAGATACTTGATAGAAAGGCATCAGGTTTCAGATATTCTGCTGGCTATGCCATCGGCTAACCGGGCGCGTAAAAGTGAAATTATTCGTTTATTGGAGCCTTTTGCCGTTCATGTCATGTCCATGCCTGGCCTGTCTGATATTGCCCAAGGCAAAGTCACCGTTGATGCGCTACAGGAGGTTGATATTGCCGATCTCTTGGGACGCGACGCGGTAGCACCGGATCAGTCGCTACTGCATGCCAATATTGCCGGAAAAGTGGTGATGGTGACGGGCGCAGGCGGTTCTATCGGCTCCGAACTTTGTCGGCAAATTATCCGGTTGCAGCCGAATTCGCTGATTCTTTTTGAAATAAGCGAGTTTGCGCTTTATGCCATAGAAAAAGAGTTGCAGCATCTGTTAGCCAAACGCCGCGTCGGTTCACGACTGGCCGACGGCATACCCGCCATCCCCGGCGATATAAACAATGCTGAGGAAATAAAGCTTATTCCCGTGTTGGGTTCGGTCACGAACGCCAAGCGCTGCGAGAAAATATGTAATATTTTCAAGGTGCAAACAATCTATCATGCGGCGGCTTATAAGCATGTGCCGATGGTCGAAAAAAATCCGGGCGAAGCGGTCTGGAACAATATCTTTGGCACTTTGCATGTGGCACAGGCAGCGATAAAGGCGGACGTTGAAACCTTTGTGCTTATTTCAACGGATAAAGCCGTCAGGCCAACTAATACCATGGGAGCGACCAAGCGCTTTGCTGAATTGATTTTGCAGGCGCTCAGTTTAAATGCCGTTAATAATCTTCGGACCCGTTTTACGATGGTGCGGTTTGGTAATGTATTAGGTTCTTCCGGATCCGTTGTGCCGTTGTTTAAAGAGCAGATCGCAAGAGGCGGGCCGGTAACGGTGACGGATGAAAGAATCATTCGCTATTTTATGACCATACCTGAAGCGTCGCAGTTGGTTATTCAGGCGGGTGCAATGGGCCATGGCGGCGATGTGTTTGTGCTGGATATGGGCGAACCTATTCGTATTGTTGACTTAGCCAAGAGAATGATTCATTTGAGCGGTTTGGAAATCAAGGATGCAGAGCATCCCGACGGCGATATTGAGATTAGCTATACAGGTTTAAGGCCTGGAGAAAAGCTGTATGAAGAGCTATTGATTGGCGATAATGTTTCCAAGACCGATCACGCAAGAATTATGCGCGCACAAGAGCTTGTTATTCCCTGGGCCGAGCTGGAGAAAATGCTGGCAACCTTGGAGCAGGCAACAGAAGACGATGATTTTGAGCGGGTCAGGGGCGTTTTGGCCGATGCCGTTACCGGTTTTATACCGCAGTGTGAAATTGAAGACGTGCTATGGAAAGAAGATAGGCGGCTGGTGAATGGATAAAAGCGATCTATGCAGTCAACTATGCAAGGATATTTGTTGGATACAATATAACGTATAATGAAGCTATTATTTTGATTATAAGAAACAATTGGCTTTGTTAAACCGGTCACACTTTTCAGGATTTAAAGAGATAACCCCATGGATAAATTAACCAGCATGAACGTTTTCGTTCGCGTGGCAAAGGCCGGGAGCTTTGCTGGTGGTGCGCGTGACCTGGATATTTCCAGAGCCATGGCAACCAAACATATCATGCATCTTGAGGGTGTGCTGGGTACGCGATTATTCAACCGGACCACACGCAGCTTAAGCCTGACCGACGTAGGTGCATCCTATCTGGAACGATGTCAGCAAGTGTTGCTTGAGGTTGAGGAAATGGAAGCCGCGGTAACGCATCTACAGACTGAGCCCAGGGGTATTTTAAGAATCAGCGCGCCGCCGGTCATTGGCTCGACGCATATCGCTCGTGCGGTGTCTGAATTTTTGAAAATACATCCCGATTTAATCATCGAGATGATTATCCAGAGCAGCCCCGGCGATTTGATAGATGAGGGGATCGATGTCGCTATTTTTCTGGGCGCTTTGGATGATACCAGTATGTTTGCCCGGAAACTGGCCAGTTCGTCGTTGGTTGTTTGCGGGTCGCCGGAATATTTTGAGCAATACGGTATTCCCCAGACACCGGAAGATTTGGAAGATCACAGCTGCCTGGTCAATTGGGCTATTGCGCCGAGAAATAAATGGCTTTTCAAAGGCGAAGCCGGATATACGGGAATCAATGTTTCCGGGCGGATGCAGGCGAATGTTGCGGATCCGATACGAATCGCCGCAATAAATGGCTTGGGGCTGGTGATGTTGCCCACTTATATTGTGGGCAGGGATATTGAAAAGGGCAAACTGAAAGTTGTTCTGGAAAATTACACGTCGCCGCCTTTGGACGTCCATGCGGTCTATCCGCATCGAAAGTATTTGTCAGCTAAGGTTCGGGGTTTTATGGACTTTTTGCAGGAATGGCTGGAGCATCGGGTTAGTGTGCCGGGAACGGAATGAGGCGGTTGATTAGTCGCGTATTCTGGCGGCGACTGCCTGATATTTTGTCCGTGGCGGTGAGTGTATTAATGATTCACACAAGTTCGGTAACGCTTCCCCGCCTGCCCATGTCCTTACCCGCATCCCTGTAGGCAAGGGCTAAAGGTCGATACCCGCCAAGAAAAACTTACCCGTCCCGATGATATAAAATCAGTTTTGATGGCATCGGCATGAGTCGATTTCTTGACCGTGGCCTAGGGGATGAGATAATAGGCAAACATAAATCGGATGGATTGCTGTTTTATCGGACTTTAATGCGAGAAAAAGCAGAGCACGGGATGGGCTGAATGCAGGAGGTAGAGCATGCAGGGAGCAATTGCCGAGAGCGCCAAAAACGCACATAGAGATTACACGATGATAGAAAATTTAGATCCGCAACAGGCATGGGATTTGTTACAAAATAATTCCGATGCCGTGTTAGTGGATGTAAGAACAAAAGTTGAACATTCCTTTGTAGGACACCCTCCCGGCGCAATATCAATTCCCTGGAAGGAAGCGCCCGATTGGCAGGTTAATCCACAGTTTGTTGCCGAAGTTAAAAAAATCGTACTGGATCGCAATGCGCCGATTTTATTGCTTTGCCGTAGCGGCCAACGTTCGCTGGATGCGGCAAAAGCGTTGGAAGAGGCCGGTTATCAATTGCTGATTAACATTGTCGACGGTTTTGAAGGTGCCTTGGATGAGCACAAGCATCGAGGCAATCTTGGCGGCTGGCGCTTTCAGGACTTGCCTTGGGAGCAGAGTTAACCTTATCTCCAAATTGGACCAAGCAGGGTGCGTCCAACAAAATCTAAACAGCAGTCATGACGGCATGTCGTCCTTTCTTTCCCCGCAATTAACCCATTAGGGTGCTTCCGCACTCATCATGCTTAAAAGAATGCGCACAACGCCTTCTACATTTGTTTATTTAAACCTTAGAGTACATAAAAGTGATCGAAAAATTAAGAAATATTGCAATTATTGCGCACGTTGACCATGGTAAAACGACCCTGGTTGATAAATTATTGCAACAGTCCGGCACGTTTGCCGCTCATGCAAAAGTAACTGAGCGCATTATGGACTCTAACGATATTGAAAAAGAACGCGGTATCACCATTCTGGCCAAGAATACGGCGCTGGATTGGAACGGCTATCATATCAATATCGTCGACACCCCAGGCCATGCCGATTTTGGCGGCGAAGTAGAGCGGGTATTATCGATGGTCGACTCGGTATTGTTACTGGTTGATGCGGTGGACGGCCCAATGCCGCAAACTCGATTCGTTACCCAAAAAGCGTTTGCTTTGGGCTTGAAACCGATTGTGGTCATCAATAAAATCGACCGTCCGGGCGCACGTCCGGATTGGGTTGTCGATCAAACTTTCGATTTATTCGATCGCTTGGGTGCAACCGATGAACAACTGGATTTTCCTATTGTTTATGCTTCGGCAATCAATGGCTATGCCGGATTGGAACACACGATCACCGGCGGCGATATGACTCCGCTGTTTGAAACGATTATTTCCAAAGTTAGCCCACCGCCGGTTGATATAGACGGTCCTTTCCAAATGCAGGTTACCAGCCTGGATTACAACACCTACACTGGCGTTATCGGCATCGGTCGGATTCAGCGCGGTACTATCAAGCCGAACATGCCGTTGGTTATTGTTAATCGCGAAGGCGTCGAGCGTAAAGGTCGTATGCTGCAAGTCTACGGCTTCCATGGTTTGGATCGCGTTGAAGTTCAAGAGGCACGCGCCGGCGATATTATTGCCTTTGCCGGTATCGAAAAGCTGGAAATATCGGACACCATCTGCCATCCCGATAGCGTAGAAGCCATGACACCCTTGTCGGTTGATGAACCGACGGTAACCATGACTTTTCAGGTCAATAACTCGCCGTTTGCCGGACGCGAAGGTAAATTTGTCACTACGCGCCAAATTCGCGACCGGTTAGACAAAGAACTGCAACATAACGTCGCGCTAAAAGTTGAAGATACCGGAGACCCGGATAAATTCAAAGTATCAGGTCGTGGTGAGTTGCATTTGTCGGTATTGATTGAAAACATGCGCCGCGAAGGCTTTGAAATGGGCGTATCGCGTCCTGAAGTTATTCTGAAAGAAATTGACGGTAAAAAGTGCGAACCGTTCGAAATGGTCACCATTGAAGTGGAAGAAATCCATCAGGGTACGATCATGGAAAAATTGGGCGAGCGTAAAGGCGACTTAACCAATATGGTTCCTGACGGCAAGGGACGTATCCGTTTGGAATACATGATGCCGTCGCGTGGTTTGATCGGTTTCCAAACCGAGTTTATGACCGCTACTTCCGGTTCCGGTTTGCTATACCATGTATTCGACCATTACGGTCCGATGAAACCGGGCGAAGTGGGTAGTCGTCAGCGTGGTGTAATGATTTCAATGGTGGCTGGTAAAGCCGTCACGTATTCATTGCATCCGCTACAGGAGCGTGGTGAGTTGTTGTTGGTGAATGGCGATGAAGTTTATGAAGGCATGTTAGTGGGCTTGCATTCACGCAGTAATGATTTAACCGTCAACCCCTGCAAACCGAAACAATTAACCAATGTTCGCGCATCGGGTACGGATGAAAGTTTGGTGTTAGCCAGAATTCAGAAAATGACTTTAGAGCAAGCATTGGAATTTATTGCTGAAGATGAATTGGTTGAAGTCACGCCAAAATCAATACGCTTACGCAAGAAATACTTAACTGAAAATGAGCGCAAGAGAGCGTCCAAGGGATAAGCCAAGGAAATAATGTTGTTGGCTTGCTCGATCATCGGGCAAGCCAACGCTTATTCTCGTATTAAAAACTATCGCTAAATCAGGAGTGCCCGGTCGGCGCACCCTTTATGCCTGCCTTTGATTGTAAAGGTAGTGTTGAATGCCAATCAGCCTGAATTCTTTGGGCAAATTCAATAATCCATAAACCGTTGGGTTAATCCCGCCCGTTCAGTATAAACGTGCAAAGCCTTCGATTTTGCCCATTCCCGCTCCCCTGTTCCTGCAAGCGCAGTATTTTGATAATTTTTAATGCTCAAAATCCATCAAAGTAGCAAGATTTCTGTCGTTACACGCATAACGAGCTGGTTCGCATAGGTATATAATCGCGTGGAACTATACGCATAAGGTTTTACACATGAATCGATACGAGCAGGTTAAAGATAAAAAAATCGGCGGAGGCGTGATCTTGATGACGATTATTTTGATCGCTTTGACGGGGGGAGGATGGTTTTACTTTGAACATCTGCAAAGTAATGCCGTAACAGGACCTGGAACACGAATTTTGGCGCTTCCTTCAAGTTCCAGGGAGACAGGGACGGTTGATCCGCTGTCGGTCAGTGAAGCGATAGACGGAGTGGTTGCGACCGGAGCGGTGACTGACACTATTGTAGCGCTACAGCAGGATGCCTGGTTTATTTTGCCTGATCTTGATCACAGTGACGCGCTGTTGCGAGAGGAAATGACGGGTATTTCTCCCGTGCTTTCCGGGTGGCTGAATACTGACCAGTTAGTCAGAAAATATGTGGTTATCGCAAACGATTTTTCGCAGGGATTGCGTCTTGAAAAGAATTTGCGCTTTCTTGAGTTGGATCAGCCGTTTGCAGTCGATCAGGATAATGAGAACCTGTTTATCGCCACTAAAAGTTATCAGCGCTATGACCGGCTGGCCGCGGCAATAAATGCGCTGGATGTACAGGCAACGTTGGCAGTGTATAAAAAATTCAGACCGTTATTGGTACAGGTTTTTAGGGAGTTTAGTTATCCGGACGAGTACAGCCTGGAAGATATTTTCACAAAAGCGGCGGCGGTAATCCTTGCCGCACCGGCTAGAGACGGGCAAGTTGCATTGGAAAGACAATCGGCACGCTATAAATTTGCCGATCAGCAACTTGAGGCATTAAACCCGGTACATAAACAGATGCTGCGCATGGGGCCCGATAATACCCGCATCATCCAAAATAAATTGCGCTTGTTTGTTGCAGGTTTGGCTAACTTAAAAGAATAGTTTTATCGTGCGGGTAGTTACGCCGTAAGGTGGATCGCCAGATACGATCCGGAAGGGCGGGAGAGCGCAATTCAGGCGAGATGAATGTGGGCTTGGCACTCCCGAGTACTGGCTGATTTCAGACGTTACCTCGTGCCAAACACCACAATGGTTTTGCCGTGCGCGGTAATCAGTTTTTTATTTTCCAGTTCTTTTAAAACGCGCCCGGCCATTTCTCTTGAGCAGCTGACCATGCGGCCGATTTCTTGTCTGGAGATATGCAGTTGCATGCCGTCAGGGTGTGTTATCGCCTCGGGACTTTTACACAAATCGAGCAGGGTCCGGGCAATTCGCCCTTCTACATCCATAAACGCCAGGTCACGCAAATTACGGCTGGTGTTTAATAACCGTGTCGATAACTGCTCACCGATCATGAACAATATGTCATGTCCATGCTCCATGAGATCTTTTTTCAAGACCTGTCGGAGTCGTTCGTAGCTTATTTCGGCCAAATGGCACTCGCCACGTGTTTTAACGCTGACTTTTCGCGTTTCGGCGACCTTAAAAATGCCGATTTCACCGATAAAGTCATTTTTATTTAAGTAAGCGAGAATCAGTTCATGACCGCCTTCGGCATCCTCCACGCAAACACTGACGGATCCGTCTATGATAAAATACAGCCGGTCGCCTGTGTCGCCAGGACGAATAATGGTAGTCTTAGGAGGGTATTTTTTTATATGGCAAAATCGTAGGAAATGTTCCAGCGCTTCTTTATGGGGGGGTTCTTGGTATTTCAGTATCATAGCAACAAGTTATCTATCATCAGTGCCGGGTTAAATTCCACTCACAATGCCGGATTTTAACAAAAAAATCAACATTGTTACTCTGGCAATAAGCGTTTTTATGCTACTCTATGCGTCATTTTTAACCGGGAAAAAAAATGCAAGTAACAGTTAAATGGGTCGATGGTGTGATGTTCGTCGGCGAAACCGGCAGCGGACATGCCGTAGTTATGGATGGTCCTCCCGACCACGGCGGTCGTAATATAGGCATGCGCCCCATGGAAATGCTTCTGCTGGGCGTGGGTGGTTGTTCGTCTTTTGATGTGGTGCAGATTTTGCAAAAAGGCAGGAATAACATTGTTAACTGTGTGACTGAGGTCACCGCCGAACGGGTTGATGCCATCCCGAGCGTGTTTAGCAAGATTCATCTGCATTTTATCGTCACCGGGCATGATTTAAAGGCGTCGGCCGTTGAAAGGGCGGTAAAATTATCCGCAGAAAAATATTGCTCCGCATCCATCATGCTCAGCAAAGTGGTGGAAATCACCCATGATTTTGAAGTTATCGAGGTTTAACTATTTTGAATAAATTGCAATTACACGGCTTTAATAATTTAACAAAGTCGCTCAGTTTCAATATCTATGACATCTGTTATGCGCCAGCTGAACAGCAACAGGCTTATATCGAGTATATCGACGAAGCTTATAATGCCGATAAACTGACCCAAATTCTTAAAGATGTTGCCGAAATCATCGGCGCGCAAGTTCTTAATATCGCCCGCCAGGACTATGAGCCGCAAGGCGCCAGCGTTACCATGCTGATCTCCGAGGGCGAAGCGCCGCCGCCGCCGAGCATGAACAGCCAATCGCCCGGTCCCTTGCCTGAAACGGTGTTGGCGCATCTGGATAAAAGCCATATTACTGTGCATACTTATCCTGAAAGCCATCCCGATAACGGCATCAGCACCTTTCGTGCGGATATTGACGTTTCCACCTGCGGCCGGATTTCGCCGTTGAAAGCGCTCAATTACCTGATTCACAGCTTTGAGTCCGATGTGGTGACCATGGATTATAAAGTGCGCGGTTTTACCCGTGACATTTCAGGCAAAAAGCATTATATCGATCATAAGATCACGTCTATTCAGGACTATATTGCCATCGATACGCAAGAAAGTTATCAGATGATTGACGTGAATGTATATCAGGAAAATATTTTTCACACCAAAATGATGCTCAAGGAAACCGAGCTGGAGAATTATCTATTCGAGAAGGAGTGCGACTTGTCCGCCGATCAAAAAGCGGCAATAGAAAGTAAGTTGCATAAGGAAGTGACTGAGATTTTTTACGGTCACAATTACCGTCAGCGTTATGAAGAAGTTAAGGCTTAATTCTTGATCAAGCGGGGACGGCCCGGATAGGCCGTCCTCTGTCTATATCCTTAGTTATTCGACACCTCGCAGGTCGGGCTAAAATCTGGCCTGCGAGGGTTTCTTGGCCGGTTACTTTAATTGCCGCGCAATTAAAGTAACCGGATGAAGCACTTCCAACGCAATTCCCCGTTCCCTTAGTCCCGCCGATATATGCAGGGCGCAGCCTATATTGGAGCTGACCAGATATTCAGGTTGGTCTTTTAAGGCAACACCCAACAGGTCGCTTAACAACGCTTGCGCCATTTGCGGATGATCCAGCATATAACTGCCCGCCGAGCCGCAGCATTGTATCGAGGCAGGCAGCGATGTCATTTTAATCTCAGGGATTTGTTGCAGCAGCTTTACCGCCCCTTGCTCCTCGCGCATGACGTTTTTTAACGAACACGGCGTATGCAGACATACCGATGCCGCCAATGGCTGTAGTTGATCGCTGAGATCGCAGCCTGATTTGATTAAAAACTGGCTAATATCAACCACCTTTCCGGCAAACTCAGCCTGCTGGTATTCCTGCATCTGACTGCCGCAACCGCTGGCGATGGTCACTATCGCATCCAGGTTTTTATCCGCAAAAGCGCTGCAATTGGTTGCTGCCAACTGTCCCGACGTTTCATTATCGCCGTCATGCAAATCCAGTGCGCCGCAACAGGTCTGCTGTTCGGGTATGGATACATTGAATCCCGCCGCAGTTAACACTTTGATTGCCGCATTGACGGTCTCATGATCCAGCAAAGAACCCATGCAGCCGATAAACAAGCCTACATTGCCTCTCACTTCGGCAGTCGTCGGGTAATGCGGCGCCAACGGTGTTGAGTCATGATAATCGGGTAATAGGCGATCGATTTTATCGAGTCTTAATAATTCGGGTAATCTTAGGAATCGTGCTGTTTTTTGCAAGGCAGTGGTTTGATAAAACTTTAAACCCGATTGTGCCAAGCGACCGGCGGTTTTATTGTGGGACACTCTTTTCAGCAGCGACACCGACAGCGTAGCATCGCGTTCGCCCTTTATTTGTTCGCGGAAATTATTAATCAACCGACCGTAAGGCACTACCGCAGGACAAACCCGCTCGCAGGAGCGGCATAACAGGCAGTTGTCGATATGCTCAACCAGCTTTTTCGATGTTTCCAGGTGCTTGCCCGCCCAGGCTTGAATTAACGCAATGCGGCCGCGGGGCGACTCATTTTCGTTTTGGGTTTTAGTGTAGGTGGGGCAGTGCGGCAGACATAAACCGCATTTGACGCAGAGGTCAGCGTCGGCTAATAAGTTATTCATGGTTTTGTGCAGAGATTGCGTCAATTATTTCGGAGTATTCACTGACTTTCGGCTGGTATAAAAATAGCCCCAGCGCCGATAGCCCGGTGAATATGTACAAGGTGTTGAAACCATCGCCCAGCATGAACATAACCAGGCCGAAAATTCCTACAACTTCAACCAGCGACATCGAAACGATGACGGTCACCAGATAGCGGCTTTTTGCCGTAGCAACGGCTCCCTGTGTCGCCGGGGAACAAGGCATGGTTTGATTCAAGCGAAGCTGAATGTGCCGGATCAGGTTGGTTAGCGGAAAAGTCACGATAGCAATAACATAAAGTATCGTTCTGACCAGCACCCGCTGGGCTTCCGGCAACGGCTGTTGAAACTGCTCGCCCACGGTATGACAGATAATGATATAAGCCGCCAGCATCGCAAGCATCATGCCTACAATGACCCAAGGCAGGATAAGATCGGACTTTAAATGTTCGCGTTCAACCTGGTTTCCCATGTTGCTTCCTGTTAAGTGGATGTAGCTGGGTATGATACCAAAACCGGTTGCTATGGAGTTTGAATTTGTTGGTCTACGAAAATATTCAAAAGAAATATCAAGTTGTCGGTTGTAACGTGAAAGGCGAAAGGCGAAAAAAATCAGGCTTCAAATTCCGGCGCCTTTAGCCTTTCGCCTCTTTTTTAAACATAAAACCTTTTGACAATATGAGACAACCGGTCGTATTATTCAGCCATGCATGAAACTACAAAAAAAC